>ULRC01042507.1_pt1 | contig 71122 bp, 58 predicted proteins | sample 1955101 | NCBI WGS metagenome assembly ULRC01 (sample SAMEA4835672, study PRJEB28245) | human gut metagenome | biome: gut microbiome; material: fecal sample | place: Denmark | collected 2008 | reverse complement strand
CGCGGCGCATCTTGGCGCATTTTCATCTGGAAATAGTATAACTTCGCGCGTCCGCAGACGCGCCCCCAAGCTGCTTATTCGACCACTTGCACATTGTCGCGCCAAATGGGCGCGACCGACCAGCATCGAGAGACGATTCCGGTGCTGGTCTTTTTCATTGCAGGGGATTTCGCGTCTGCGGACGCGACAAGGGGGCTTTCCGCTCGCCCCCTTGACCCTTTCGGGCTGATACTATTTCCAGATTCACCTGCGCCATCTGCTTGCGCCTTTTCCCTTCTGGCGTCCGCTCATTCCACTTAGCGTAGCGCTGCTACGCTGCGTTTCATTCACGTTAGCCAGAATGAAAAACTCGCGGCGCATCTTGGCGCATTCTTATCTGGAAATAGTATGAACACTTCCATACTTGACTTTATCCGCTGCAAGGGAAACGAACTTCCCCAAAAAAGCAAAAAACGCATCCCGACAATCCCCTTGTGCAGGAGAGGATTGCCGGGATGCTTGCATATCATCGAATTACTCGCACGCCGCTTCAAATGCCTCGAAGAACTCCGGGCAAGACCAAGTACCGCACGATGCAATCTTGTCGTTCTTCACCGTGAACTGATAGACCAGCCCGTTGTCCAGTTCAATCAGCAGAGACTGCTTCGCGCTCAGCGATCCGCTGCTTTCGTACGTCGCGTCATTCAGCAGCAGCGAAATCAGGTCGGCGCAGACACTCGCGTCCGTAATCGTGCCGACGCCGCTCAACTCAATGCTCGCGACGTGTCCGCTTAACTGCATCACGTCCGCAAGCGTCTCCGAACCCTTCAGCGCGTTGCCGTTGAAGCTCACACGCTGGAAGAGCCGCATCTGCCCGTCAACTTCTGCCGCGACAAACGTGCTGCTCATGCCGCTGATGCCGTATACCTCCGTGCCGACCGCTGCCTTGTTAGAGAGCATGACATTCGTGCCGGACAAAGACGGCTCGGTCGTGTATTCCGCAATCGTGCCTAAACTCGTGCCTAACAGGCTGGAGGAGACACTGCGTGGCGAGGTCATCATGCGGTAGTAGCTGCCGTTCACGCCAATCAGCGGGAAGGTGCTGCCGTCGCTGCTGCTCGACCATAGGTTACGGTAGGATGGTACGGACTGCTTCTGCCCGATGGATACGTCGCTGCCAGTCAGGTCAGCGCGGAGCGTCCGCTCGGTGGCGGTCGGCTTGTCGCCCAAGGGGCTGGATTGAATCAGCGGCGCATTCGCGGGTGAGGACAACAGGGGAGACAGCCCCACGAACAGCGCTACCGCCGCGGCGCACACGCCCGCGACCGACACAAAGCGGCGCACCGGGAAAGACTTCTTCTGACGGGATGCACGGGAATCGCGCACCGCCATCTGGATTCGATTGTTCAGCTCTGTCCCGGCGGTCAGACCTGCCAGCGACTGGTTCACCGTGTCGGGCAGATTCCGGAGCTGGGCTTCAAACTGCTCGTTCTGCTCAGGATGCTTCTTCACCGGGCATCGCCTCCTTTCAAAAGAATGGATTCAAGTTTTTTGCGCCCGCGGCTCAGGCGGGAGGAAATCGTGCCTTCCGGCAGCTCCAACATTTGGGCAATCTCGGCAATGTTCATGCCCTGATAATAATGCAGGAGGATAACTTCCTTGAAGGTTGCGGGAAGCTGGTTGATGGCGGCCATCATCGCCTGCTGGTCGTCGCGGCGGGAAAACTCATCCGGCGCAGGAATCAGCTCGAACGTCGGGCCGCCCAGAATGACGCGCTTGAGCCAAGCACCGCGCCATAAATCGCGGCAGCGGTTCAGCGCTACCTTCAGCAGCCACGATTTTTCACGCCCCGGCTGCAGCAACGGATGCGTCGTCATCAGCCGCACAAACACGTCCTGACAGACATCCTCCGCTTTTTCGCGGTCGGAAAGGTAGAAGTAGCAGACGCGGAGCACATCGGTGGCGTACTGATCATAGAGCCGGGCAAAGTATGCGGGGTCATCCCGCACATCTGGTACCGGTTGATAAGAATCATCCAGCCCCTTTGCGGCGGCGGGTGAATCAAGGGCCTGCTGCACGGCAGATTCCTCCTTGTGCTTTGAGGTGGGTTCACTCATCTAACGATTGACGCCTCCCTTCCATTCCCGGAATTTCAATTTTTTTTGCGGATTTCAGGAAGAATTATACCACGCATCACAGAAAACTGCAAGCACAGGCAGAATGTCCCTCTTGTCAGCGGAAAAGAAATGTGCTATGATTGCGTTTGCCCTGTCAACTAAGGGCAAAAGGAGTCGAAAACATTCATGATTCGCACGGTCATTCACATTAACGAAGAACTCTGTTCCGGCTGCGGACTCTGCGCCTCGGCGTGCAAAGAAGGCGCGATTGCCATGGTGAACGGCAAGGCACGGCTGATTCGCGACGACTACTGCGACGGGCTGGGCAACTGCCTGCCCGCGTGTCCCGTCGGCGCCATCAGCTTTGTGCAGCGCGAAGCCGCCGCGTTCGACGAGAAAGCGGTCAAGGAGCATCTGGCGCGCAAGCAGCAGGTGAGCGGCTGCCCCGGCATGAAGGTGCGCACGATGAAGCGCGCCGCCGCGAATGAATCTGCCGAAAACGCGGACAATGGGAGCCACCTCCGTCAGTGGCCGGTGCAGATTCGCCTCGCGCCGCCGACTGCCGCTTTTTATCAGGGTGCGGATCTGCTGATTGCGGCGGACTGCACCGCGTATGCCTACGGGCACTTCCATCAGGACTTCATCCGCAACCGAATCGTCCTCATCGGCTGCCCGAAGCTCGACGATACGGATTATTCCCTGAAACTCACCGACATTCTCGCGAAAAACGAAATTCGTTCCGTGACCGTTGTGCGCATGGAAGTGCCCTGCTGCGGCGGTATTTCCTACGCGGCGGAGAAAGCCGTCGCCCGCTGCGGCAAAAAGCTGCCGATGCAAATCATCACCATCGGCACGGACGGGGAGATTTGCAGATAAATCCCATCAAAGTGGTTAATTTATTGAGAAAATGCGCACGGATGTCTTGAAAAGCCCCGGCAAATGTGGTAAAATACACCCTGTGCGTATAGATTCAAGAACGCATGACCGGGTCAGCTGACCCGACGAGAGCGCAGGAGGGAACAAATTCCGATGAACACCAATTTTGAAAAGATTTCCAGCAACAAGGTGAAGCTGACCTTTGTTGTCCCCGCTGAAGATTTCGACAAGGCCCTGAATCAGGCTTATCTCAAGGATCGCAGCAAGATTAACGTCCCTGGCTTCCGCAAGGGCAAGGCGCCCCGCGCGGTCATCGAGCGTATGTATGGCGAAGGCGTGTTCTATGATGACGCGCTGGACGCGATTTTCCCGGCGCTGTATGCCGAAGCCATCAAGGAACACAACATCGACGTTGTGGATCGTCCGCAGGTGGATGTGCAGGAAATCGGCGCGGGCAAAGAACTGAAGTTCACCGCGGAAGTTTTCGTGCGTCCGGACGTGACGCTGGGCGAATACAAGAACCTGACGGTTGAAGTGGAGCCGAAGGAAGTCGTCACCGAGGACGAAATTCAGGCGCGCATCAGCCAGGATCAGCAGAAGGGCGCGCGTACCATCGACGTGACCGACCGCGGCGTGGATTACACCGACACTGTGAACCTCGACTACGCGGGCAGTGTGGACGGCGTTCCGTTCGAGGGCGGCACGGCGCAGGGTCAGACCCTGAAAATCGGCAGCGGCGCGTTCATTCCGGGCTTTGAAGAGCAGATGGTCGGCATGACCGTCGGCGAAGAGAAGGACCTGAACGTCACCTTCCCCGAAAAGTATCATGCGGAGAACCTTGCGGGCAAGAACGCCGTGTTCCATGTCAAGGTGAACAGCATCACCAAGACCGAACTGCCGGAGCTGGATGACGACTTCGCGCAGGATAACGGCTTCGACACCTTCGACGCTTACAAGGCGGATGTCGCCAAGAAGCTGCAGGAGATTGCCGACACCAACTACGATGTCGAAATCGAGAATGCGCTGATTGAAAAGGCGGTTGCCAATGCCCAGATGGACATTCCGGCGGCGATGATTGACGATCAGCTGAACTACGTCATGCGTGACGTGGAATACTCCATGATGCGTCAGGGTCTCCGCATGGAAGACTACCTGAAGTACACGGGTCAGACCCGCGAGCAGATGGCGCAGCAGTACCGCGGCGAAGCGGAAAACCGCGTGAAGATTCAGCTGGTGCTGGAAGCCATCCGCAAGGCGGAGAACATTGAGCCCACCGCCGAGGACATCGACGAGCAGAGCGCGAAGCAGGCCAAGCGCGCTGGTCAGGAAGTGGAAGCCTTCAAGGCGAACCTGACCGACGAGCACAAGGCGTACCTGTCTGATCTGGCTGCCATCCAGAAGGTGTGCGACCTGATGAAGGCTGGCGCGACCGTCGTGGACAAGAAGCCGGAAGAAACGGCGGAGACTGCGGAAGAAACCAAGACCGAGGAGTAATCCCCTAATTTTACGCTGATGAACGCGGGAGACAGGTCACGCCAGTCGCGACCGCTCCCGCGTCTTTCAGAATATACAGAAAACGGAGCAGGAGCAAAAAATGCGCCGCACGCATAGGTGCGCCCCAAACGGCGTACACTGAGCGGGAAAAATGCGCTGGAAAGCCCCTGCTATCCATGCTGCAAGGACAAATATGCAGCGAGGAGGGATAACGCAATGAATCTGATCCCCTATGTGGTCGAACAGACCAACCGCGGCGAGCGGTCGTATGACATTTATTCCCGCCTGCTCAAGGATCGTATTATCTTCTTGGGCGGCGAAATCAACGACGACGTGGCGAACACCGTCGTGGCGCAGATGCTCTTTCTGGAAATGGAAGACCCGGATGCTGATATCTGCCTGTACATCAACAGCCCCGGCGGTTCGGTGACGGCTGGTATGGCAATTTATGATACCATGCAGTACATCAAGCCGCAGGTACGCACGGTGTGCATCGGCATGGCGGCGTCGATGGGCGCGTTCCTGCTCATGGCGGGTCAGAAGGGCAAGCGCTGCGCCCTGCCGAACAGCGAAGTCATGATTCATCAACCGCTGGGCGGTGCGCAGGGTCAGGCGACGGACGTGCAGATTCAGGCGGAATGGCTGCTGAAAACGAAGGAAAAGATGATCCGCATGAAGGCTGAAATGACGGGGCAGGATATTGAGCGCATCCGCCGCGACGTGGAACGCGACCACTTCATGTCTGCGCAGGAAGCCCTCGAATACGGGATCATTGATGAAATCTTCGATCCCCGCAAGAAGACAAATTGACAGCTTGAGAGGTAGAAGATGGCAAAAGACGATATGACCCGTACGCCGCTGAAACGGTGCAGCTTCTGTGGCAAGACGGAACGCCAGGTCATGCGGATGGTGGCAGGCGCGAACAACGTTTGCATCTGCAACGAGTGCATCATGCTCTGTCAGGAGATTATCTCCGACGCAATGCCGATGATGCACTCCGGGCATCCGCAGCAGGAGCAGAAGTTCGACCACCTGCCGTCCCCCGCAGAAATGAAGCAGGTACTGGATGATTATGTCATCGGGCAGGAACATGCCAAGCGTGCCCTGTGCGTGGCGGTGTACAACCATTACAAGCGCATCGGCCAGCGCCCCGGCAAGGATGATGTTGAACTGCAGAAGTCGAACATCCTGATGGTGGGGCCGACGGGCTGCGGCAAGACGTTTCTGGCGCAGACACTCGCGCGCATCCTGAATGTGCCGTTCGCGATTGCTGATGCAACGAGCCTGACTGAAGCCGGCTACGTCGGCGAAGACGTGGAGAATATCCTGCTTCGCCTGATTCAGGCAGCGGATTACGACATTGACGCGGCACAGCGCGGCATCATCTACATCGACGAAATCGACAAAATCGCCCGCAAGAGCGAAAATCCGTCGATTACGCGCGATGTCAGCGGCGAGGGCGTGCAGCAGGCGCTGCTGAAAATCCTTGAAGGCACGATTGCCTCCGTTCCGCCGCAGGGTGGCCGAAAGCATCCCCAGCAGGAAATGATTCAGATTGACACGACAAACATCCTCTTTATCTGCGGCGGCGCGTTCGACGGCATTGTGCCGATTATCGAGAGCCGCACGGGCAAGAAGAACCTCGGCTTCGGCGCGGAACTGACCAGCAAGACGCCGGAGGGCAGCACGGATGCGCTGAAAAAGCTGCGCCCGGAGGATTTGACGAAGTTCGGTCTGATTCCGGAATTTGTCGGTCGTCTGCCGATTACAGTGACGCTTGACGCGCTGGATGAGGACGCACTGGTGCGAATTCTGACCGAGCCGAAAAACGCGCTGTGCAAGCAGTACCAGAAGCTGCTGGGACTCGACGGTGTGGAGCTGACGTTCGATGACGACGCAGTGCGGGCGATTGCGCACATGGCAATTGAGCGCAAGTGCGGCGCACGCGGTCTGCGCGCGATTATCGAGGATGTCATGCTGGACACGATGTTCGATTTGCCAGGCCGCCGGGAAATCTGCGGCTGCGAAATCACGGCGGATTCCGTGAACGGCAAGTGCGAGCCGAAACTTATCGAGGGCAAGCGGCACAAGCTGGGCAGCCGGACGGCGAAGCGCAAGATGGAAGAAAACACGCTGGTGGAACAGCCGGACGTGTGCTAATCGAATATTGAACCAATCAAAAAGGGCGAATCTGCGGGAAATGCAGGTTCGCCTCTTTTCGTATGCAATTACTTGTGATACGCCGTCACGTTCAGAATGTCCTCGGCGCGTTTGACCTGCTCGTCGGTCGGCGTCGGAACGCCTTCCAGCGGGTAGGGGATGCCGAGCTTCTGCCACTTCGACACACCCAGCGTGTGGTACGGCAGAATCTCCACGCGGCTGACCGTCTTGAGGCTTGCGATAAAATCACTCATCTTGCGCAGGTCGTTCTCGTCGTCGGTCACACCCGGCACGAGGACGTGGCGAATCCACATTTCCTTGCCGTTGTCGGACAGATAGCGCGCCATGTCGAGGATGTTCGCGTTATCTTTGCCGGTCAGCTCCACATGCAGCTTGCTGTCGAACTGCTTCAGGTCGAGCATGAACAGGTCGGTCAGGCTCATCAGCTCATTGAAGCGGTCGAGCCACTCCGGGTCGCGGCGGAAGGGCTGACCTGCCGTGTCCACGCAGGTGTGCACGCCCTCTTTCTTCATCAGCCGGAAGAACTCGGTCACGAAGTCCAGCTGCACCAGCGGTTCGCCGCCGGAAACGGTGATGCCGCCGTTGTTCTTCCAGTAAGGCTTGTAGCGAATCGCCTTGTCGAACAGCTCGCGTGCGGTCATTTCCTTCGTTTGGCTGATGGACGACGGGCACCATGTATCGGGGTTATGGCAGAATTTGCAGCGCAGCGCACAGCCGTAGAGGAAAACGGCGCAGCGAACGCCGGGACCATCCACCAGCGCGAAAGATTCAAACGAATGAATGCGTCCCTTCATATCGGGATTCGGATTGCTCATGTTTCTAAACTCCTTGCGAGGGATTCAGGCGGTTAACCCGCCACCTCTATTATACCCGAAAAAGCGCGCCTGTAAACAGGAAAAGCCGCTTTTGCAGGAAAATTCGTGCATCTGGACAGAAAAAACCCGGCGGAAGTTGCCGTCCGCCGGGTGAAGGTTTCCAACAGGGGATTACATGCGGGTGTGGCAGGTACGGGCGATAACGTCCAGCTGCTGCTCACGGGTCAGGTCGATGAACTTCACGGCATAGCCGGAAACACGGATGGTGAAGTTCGCGTATTCTTCCTTCTCCGGATGCTCCATGGCGTCCAGCAGCTTTTCCTTGCCGAACACGTTCACGTTCAGGTGATGCGCACCCTGATCGAAGTAGCCGTCCATGACCTGCACGAGGTTGTTCACGCGCTCGCCGGCAGCATGACCCAGCGCATCGGGGTTGATGGTCTGGGTGTTGGAGATGCCGTCCAGCGCCCAGTGATAGGGCAGCTTCGCGGTGGAGTTCAGGGACGCAACCAGACCATTCTGCTCCGCACCGTAGGAGGGGTTCGCACCAGGCGCGAGGGGCGTCCAAGCGCGGCGGCCGTCAGGCGTAGAACCGGTGGCCTTGCCGTACACGACGTTGGAGGTGATGGTCAGGATGGAGGTGCTGGGCTCGGAATTGCGGTAGGTGTGATGCTTCTTCACCATGTCGATGAAGGTCTTCAGCAGCCACTTGGCGATGTCGTCCGCACGGTCGTCGTCGTTGCCGTACTTCGGGAACTCGCCCTCGGTCTTGTAGTCGTAAACCATGCCGGATTCGTCGCGGATAGCGGTGACCTTGGCATACTTCAAAGCGCTGATGGAGTCAACGCAGTGAGAGAAGCCAGCGATACCGGTTGCGAAGGAGCGCTTCACATGGGTATCGATCAGCGCCATTTCAGCCGCTTCGTAGTAGTACTTGTCGTGCATGTAGTGGATCAGGTTCAGCACGTTGACATACAGGCCAGCCAGCCAGTCGAGCATACGCAGGTAAGCGGGCTTGACGATGTCCCAAGTCAGTTCATCGGTGGTGATGGGCGCGTAGCAGGGACCAACCTGGGTCTTCAGCTTCTCGTCCATGCCGCCGTTGATGGCGTACAGCAGCGCCTTCAGCAGGTTCGCGCGAGCGCCGAAGAACTGCATCTCCTTGCCGGTCTGGGTAGCAGACACGCAGCAGCAGATGGAGTAGTCGTCGCCCCAGACGGGCTTCATCACGTCATCGTTCTCATACTGGATGGAAGAGGAGACGATGGAGATGTGCGCCGCGTACTTCTTGAAGGCTTCCGGCAGACGGGAGGTGTACAGAACGGTCATGTTGGGTTCCGGAGACGGGCCCATGTTTTCCAGCGTGTGCAGGAAACGATAGTCATTCTTGGTGACCATGGAACGGCCGTCCAAACCAGTGCCGCCGACTTCCAGCGTCGCCCAGACGGGGTCGCCGGAGAACAGCTCCTGATAGGAGGTGATGCGGGCGAACTTGACCATACGGAACTTCATGACGATGTGGTCAACCAGCTCCTGCGCCTCGGCCTCGGTGATGACGCCGTTTTCGAGGTCACGCTCGACATAAATGTCGAGGAAGGTGGAGATGCGGCCGACAGACATGGCAGCGCCGTTCTGGGTCTTGATGGCGGCCAGATAGCTGAAGTACAGCCACTGGAACGCTTCGTGCGCGTTGCTGGCGGGCTTGGAGATGTCGTAGCCGTAGGACGCGGCCATGACCTTCATGTCCTTCAGAGCGTTCACCTGCAGGGTGATTTCCTGACGCTGACGGATGACGTCGTCGGTCATCGTGCCGTCGCCGCAGTTGGCGAAATCATGCTGCTTTTCAGCAATCAGCACGTCGATGCCGTACAGCGCAACACGGCGATAGTCGCCCACGATACGGCCGCGGCCATAGGTGTCCGGCAGACCGGTGATGATGTGGGACTTGCGGGCTGCGCGCATTTCAGGCGTGTACGCCATGAAGACCGCGTCGGAGTGCGTCAGGTGATATTCGGTGAAGATCTTGTGCAGTTCGGGAGCGGGGGTGTAGCCGTTCTCAGTGCAGGACTGTTCCGCCATGCGGATGCCGCCGAAGGGCATGAAAGCGCGCTTCAGGGGCTTGTCCGTCTGAAGACCCACGACCTTCTCCAGATCCTTCAGGTCTTCGTCGATGTAGCCGGGCTTATGGGAAGTCAGGGTAGAAACAATCTCGGTGTCCATATCCAGGACGCCGCCCTTGGCGCGTTCTTCCTTCTGCAGCTTCTGCAGAGCGCCCCACAGCTTGTCGGTCGCTTCGGTCGGGCCGACCAGGAAGGATTCGTCACCGTCGTAAGGCTTATAGTTCTTCTGGATAAAGTCGCGAACGTTGACTTCTTCCTTCCAGATGGAACCCTTGAAGCCATTCCACTGCTCAAAATTGTACATGATGGTTGACCTCCTGATGTTGAAATGTGTGCCGGAAACCGGCGAATGAACGCCGCCGTCCCCAAATCATCCGCGTGGATGGGGGTCAGTAGGGAACTGCTTCCGAACCACAGATATTCTATCACAAGATGTTGTATAATGCAATAGGCAAAATCACAAAACGCGCAAAAAAACGACAACTTCATGAAAAGCCTTACAAACCCTTGAAAATGGCGGGTTTTCGGTTGATACGGCAAGAATGCGGGCGAAAGAATGCCGCTTTCGCGGATGAAAGCGATACACTATATCTTGTGGTGTTGGCAGCGCGGACAAACAAGGACTGTATCCACGGCAGAAAGAAAAATTGCAGCAAAACCTTCATTCGGGCATGGTTTTGCGCCGCTTCGGGCATACTGCGGTCGATGAAATGCAAGGGAGGTTTTGCGCATGTTTGCAACAATGCTGGTCGTCATCCAGCTGGTGGTGTCGGTGGTGGTGGGACTGTACTTTTTCCGGCAGCTGCGCCAGTCGCGGCAGAAAGAGCCGGCGCACGGGCGGGAGAGCAACCGCGAAATGGAGCGGATGCGCCACCTGCGGTCGATTCACCTGTCAGAGCCGCTGGCGGAAAAGGTGCGCCCGACGAAAATGAGCGACGTGATTGGTCAGGAGGACGGCATTCGCAGCCTGAAAGCGATTCTTTGCGGCGCGAATCCGCAGCATGTGCTGATTTACGGCCCGCCCGGCATCGGCAAGACCTGTGCGGCGCGGCTGGTGCTGGAGGCGGCGAAGCAGTCGCAGGGGACGCCCTTCCGCGAGGATGCGCCGTTCATCGAGGTGGATGCGACGTGCGTGCGCTTTGATGAACGCGCGATTGCCGACCCGCTCATCGGCAGCGTCCACGACCCGATTTATCAGGGCGCGGGGCAGCTGGGCGCACAGGGCGTGCCGCAGCCCAAGCCCGGCGCGGTCACCAAAGCGCATGGCGGGGTGCTGTTTCTGGATGAAATCGGCGAACTGCATCCGGTGCAGATGAACAAGCTGCTGAAGGTGCTGGAGGATCGCCGCGTGATGCTGGACAGCGCTTATTATAATCCGGATGACGCGACGATTCCGCGCTATATCCACGACATTTTCCACAATGGGCTTCCGGCGGATTTTCGGCTTGTCGGCGCAACGACGCGCAGTCCGTCAGAAATCAGCCCCGCCCTGCGCTCACGGTGCATGGAAGTCTTTTTCCGTGCGCTGACACCGGAAGAAATTGCCCTGATTGCTTCCGGCGCAGCGGAACGCGCGGGCTGCGCGATGGCGAAGCAGGAGGCGGAAACCATCGGGCGCTATGCCGCCTGCGGACGCGACGCGGTGAACATTGTGCAGATGTGCGCGGGACTGGCGCAAATGGACGAGCGCACGATGATTCTGCCAGAGGATGTGGCGTGGGTGGTGCAGAGCGGGCATTACACCATCCACGCCCAGCAGAAGGCGGATGTCTCGAACCGCGTTGGCGTGGTGCATGGGCTGGCGGTATATGGCGAAAATCAGGGCGCGCTGCTGGATTTGGAGGCGGTCGCGACGCCGGGACACGGCGAAATCACCGTGACGGGCATTATTGATGAGGAAGAAATCGGGCAGGAGGGGCACAAGATGCGCCGCCGCTCGACGGCACACGGCGCGGCGGAGAATGTCCGCACACTCCTGAAAAGCCTCGGATACACACTGGAAAACACCGATTTGCACATCAATTTTCCCGGTGGAATGCCCGTTGACGGCCCGTCGGCAGGCGTCGCCATGGCGGTCGCGGCGGTCAGCGCGCTGACCGATACGCCAGTGGATGGCACGATGGCGGTCACGGGTGAAATTACCGTGCAGGGGAAAGTGAAGGCGGTCGGCGGCATACCGCAGAAGGTGGAGGCCGCGTGTCAGGCAGGGCTGCTGCGCGTGCTGATTCCCAAAGAGAACGACGCGGAGACGCTGCATATCGCGGGCATTGAGGTGCAAGGAATTGACGATGTGCATCAGGCGCTGTCAGCGATGCTTGTGCACACAAAGACGGAGAAGAAGCCAATCCACCGTCCGCTGCCGATGCCGGAGAAGGTCGCCGCGGCTGCTGCAGAACCCAGTGCGTGACGCAGAACGACGAAAAATTTACATTCTCGCAGAAAAAAATCGTTACATCATATGTTTTTTCGCTTGTCAAACCGTGGCGGAATATGTATACTATATCTTTGCCGGACGGGAAGCGCCGTTCGAGCGTGGACGCGGCATGATACGCTCTGGTTCGCCGCGTCCGATGAGGAGGAACTATGCCCAGAAAGAAAACCAATCTGACGATGCCGGTGCTGGCGCTGCGGGGGCTGATGGTATTCCCGCACATGGTGCTGCACTTTGACGTCGGCCGCCCGAAGTCTGTCGCCGCCCTGCAGGAAGCGATGATGAATGACCAGAAGATTTTCCTCGTGGCGCAGAAGGATGTGGATGACCCAGACCCTACCCCGGAAAATTTGTGCACCGTCGGCACAATCGCCAATATTCGGCAGGTGATGAATCTGCCCGGCGACAGCCTGCGTGTGCTGGTGGAGGGTGAAACGCGCGGCGAATTGACCGCTGTGACGCAGGAAGACCCGTTCCTGCTGGGACGCATCCACCTGCCGAAAGTGACCGCGCCGGCGGATGAAATGGAGCTGGCGGCGCTGGTGCGCACGGCGAAGGATTATTTTGATGCCTATGCCCGCGCGAGCCAGAGGGTCAGCCAGGAGACGATTGCGTCCATCCGGGATGTGGATGACGCCGAGCAGATTGCTGACCTGATTGCCGCGAATATTCTGACGAAGCTGGAGGATCGCCAGCAGATTCTGGAAGAATTCGATATTCAGCGCCGTCTGGAACGCCTCTGCACCATTTTGAGCCGCGAAATTGAACTGACCGGCGTGGAAAAGCAGGTGCAGGAGCGCGTCAAGAAACAGATTGACAAAAATCAGAAGGATTATTATCTGCGCGAGCATATGAAGGCCATCCAGACCGAACTGGGCGATACCGACGCGACGGATGTGGAGGAGCTTCGCGAACGCGCCAAGAATACGCCGCTGAACGACGAAGCACGTCAACGCGTGGACAAGGAGCTGGAGCGCCTGTCCCGGATGACGCCCGGTACGCCGGAAGTCGGCATGTCCCGGACGTATATCGAGTGGATTCTCGACCTGCCGTGGGGCAAGCAGACGACCGACAATCTGGATTTGAAGCGCGCACGGAAGGTGCTGGCGCAGGATCACTACGGGCTGGAGAAGGTCAAGGAGCGCATCGTCGAATATCTGGCGGTGCTCAAGCTCAAGCAGGATATGCGCGGCCCGATTCTGTGCTTCGTCGGCCCGCCCGGCGTGGGCAAAACATCCATCGTTCGCGCAATCGCCAAGGCAGTCGGGCGGCAGTTCGTGCAGGTGTCGCTCGGCGGCGTGCGCGACGAGGCGGAAATCCGCGGCCATCGCCGGACGTATATCGGCGCGATTCCGGGGCGGATTATCTCCGGCATGAAGCAGGCGGGCACGATGAACCCGGTATTCCTGTTCGACGAAATCGACAAGATGAGCCACGATTTCCGCGGTGACCCCGCCAGCGCTATGCTGGAAGTGCTCGACGGCGAACAGAACGGCGCATTCCGCGACCACTATCTCGAACTGCCCTTCGACCTCAGCCGCGTCATGTTCATCACCACCGCCAACAGCATCGACACGATTCCCACCCCACTGCTCGACCGCATGGAGGTTATCGAAGTGCCGTCGTACACGGAGGAGGAGAAGCTGCAAATCGCCAAGCGCCACCTTTTGCCCAAGCAGGTGAAAGAACACGGGCTGGATGCCGGGACGGTGAAAATCAGTGACCGCGTGATGCGCAGCCTGATTGAGGGCTACACACGCGAAGCCGGCGTCCGCACGCTGGAACGTACGATTGCCAAGGTCATCCGCAAGGCCGCCGTGACGATGCTCGACGAGGGCGAAACCGAAGTCACCGTGACCGAAAAGGTGCTGCACCAGTACCTCGGCGCGCCGCGTTTCACCCGCGAACTGCCGGAGAAAGAGCCGCGCGTGGGCATTGTCAACGGTCTTGCGTACACCACCGTCGGCGGCGAAACGCTGGAAGTCGAGTGCCTGACCATGCCCGGCAAGGGCGGTCTGCGCCTGACGGGACAGCTTGGCGACGTGATGAAGGAATCCGCCGAAGCCGCGTTCTCCTACGTTCGCGCGCACTGCGCTGATTTGGGACTGGCAGATGATTTCTACAAAGATGTTGATATCCACATCCATGTGCCGGAAGGCGCTGTGCCGAAGGATGGCCCATCCGCGGGTGTGACGATGGCGACGGCGCTGGTGTCTGTGCTGACGGGGATTCCCGTGCGCAATGATGTGGCGATGACGGGGGAAATTACCCTGCGCGGGCGTGTGCTGCCGATTGGCGGATTGAAGGAAAAGACGCTGGCTGCGTATCGGGCGGGGATTACGACGCTGATTATTCCGAAGGAAAATCAGAAGGATTTAGAAGAGATTCCGCCGCATGTGCTGAGTCAGTTTAAAATTGTGTGCGTGGAGCAGATTGAACAGGTGCTGGAAAATGCGCTGACGCGGATGCCGGAACGCCGCGTGTAAAGCCCAAAGAGCAACACGCGGAAGAAGTAAGGGAGTGTGCTCAACTCAATCGCGCGAAGGGGTCAAGGGGCAATGCCCCTTGCGGAGTCCAGAGGCGGCGCCTCTGGTGGGGTTTGGGGCAACGCCCCAACTGTTCCTCGTCTGACCAATCCAAAAGGAAAAGTCAACAAGGCGCAGGCAGCGAAGCGTCCCTGCCAGTAACTTCGCGCTTCCTCAGAAGCGCCTCCCAACTTGCTCTTTCAACTTGCCGCATATTGTCGCGCTCATTGGCGCGACCGAGCATCCGGAACACCAAAAGAAGTCGCACATCCCCCAAAAGCCACTCATACCCCAAAAGGAGATACGAAATTGGAAATCAAAAAAGCAGAATTTATTACCTCTATGGCGCAGTATGGGCAATTTGAGGGCGTCGGACTGCCGCAGATTGCCGTTGCTGGAAAATCCAACGTCGGCAAAAGCAGCCTCATCAATAAGCTCTGCAACCGCCGCTCCCTTGCGCGCACGTCCCAAACGCCCGGAAAAACCCGGCTCATCAACGCCTTTCTGCTCAACGACAGCTTTCATTTGATTGACCTGCCCGGCTACGGCTTCGCCAAGGTTGATAAGCAGGAGAAACTCCGCTGGGGCAAAATGATGCAGGATTACTTCGAGCAGTCCGATGAACTGCGCCACGTCCTGTGCCTTGTGGATATCCGCCATGAACCGACCGAGGACGATAAGCAGATGAACCTCTTCCTCCGCCAGATGGGCATCCCGTTCACCGTGATTGCCACCAAGGCGGACAAGATCAGCCGCGGCGCGCGCCAGAAGCAGCTTGCGCCTATCTGCCGCGCCCTGCTTGTGCAGCCGTGGGAGATTATCTGCTGGTCGTCCGAAGACGGCACGGGGCGCGACCAGCTGCTGACGCTTCTGGAAAAGGTGCTTGCGCCGGAAGAAGAAGCGCCGGAAGCCTGACACGCATCTTTCATCCGCCGCATACGATGGGAACTGCCCGGAGAATCCGGCTGGATGGAGGAGTGCAGCAATGAAAAAGAAACCCAATGCCCACGCTGATGTGCCGCGCAACCTGATTTTTCCCCGCGCCGAGCTGGTCTACCTGCCCGTAACGCCGGAAGTGGCGCGCGCGGTGGAAAACGCCGTGCAAATGTCGCTGGATGCCCCGCTCAATGCGCCGAATCCGCGCCGAAGCGCCGCCGGACGCGCCATCCTGCACGCACGGGGCGTGTCGCTTCCCGGCGTGGAGGGTATGAACCGCGGTATCCGCTGCCATCGGCCGGTGCAGGTGACAAACGGCGTGCCGCTGACGAAGGAAGCGATGTCCGTCACGGCGGAATCATCCGAAACGAGGGAGACGCCGGAAGCGTCACTGCCCCCTGTTGCGCAGCCGACCATCAGGATTGGTACATGACAAAATGCCCCTTCCGAGACTGGAAGGGGCGAAAAAGGGTCAGCGGACGAAAATCTGCGTCACATAAACGTAACCGTTCGCGTCGTAGACGATACCCAGCCCAACCTTCTGCCAAGCGCTGGAGAGAATGTTGCGGCGGTGTCCGTCCGAGGACATGAACGCGGCGTGCGCCTTTTCCGTGGTGGCATGGTGGGCAATGTTCTCGCCCGCACCGGAGAAGGAGTAGCCGAACGTTTTCAGCATGTCGCTGACATGACCGTAGGTGGGGGACTCATGCGCAAAGTAATGGTTGTCACGCATGTCGGTGGATTTGATGCGCGCAATGCGGGAAAGCTCCGCGTCGAGCGTCAAAGGCGAAAGTCCCTGCGCAATTCGTTCCTGATTGAGCAAATTCAGCAGAATTTCCTCTTGCACTTGCGACGATGGTGTAGTATAATCATCCCCCGTGGAAGGTGCAGGCGTTTTCAACGGTGCGCTGGCAGGTGTGGCGGTTGGACGGGGTGTTGCGACGGCATCCTGCACGGGACAGACTGTTCCGTTCGGGCGATACCATCCATCATGGTCGAACTGCGACGTCGGGAAGTTCTCAGCAGCCGATAGACTGGTGAGCAGCAGGACGGACGCAGTGAAAAGCGCCGCGTACTTCTTGTTCATTGCAAGCTCCTCCAAAAGTTATTACGATTTCCAATAAAAAATCGTAACATGATTGTAACATATGACTTTTGGAGACGCAAGAAAATCCCCAGCAGCTTTCCAAGGAAATAACTACCACAGAATGTGCCGGACGGAAAAAGCACCCGGCGGTCTGAATTTTAGGAGGGAATCTTCTTATGAAGAAGTATGTTCAATGCCCGCGGTGTGAACTGAACTACATCACGACGCCCGGCGACAAGTACTGCAAGGTGTGTATGCGCGAGATGAAGGGCGAAGGCGGGCAGGACGACGTGGAAATGTGCAGCGTATGCAACGAGAATCCCGCGCTGCCGGGACGCGATATCTGCCTGTTCTGCCTGAAGGAAATGAACGCGCAGGCGGCGGAGAGCGTGGGCGCTGCGTCCGACGATTCCGGTGATGGCGACGGCGAACAGGTGACGCCGCGCAGCCTGACGGACATGGACGACGTCGGCTCGATGGACGAAATTCAGATGCTGCCGGAAGAAACCGACGGCGAATACACGAAGATGGCGGGCGAAATGACTTCTTTGGAAGGAATGCAGGAAGACGAAGCCAACGAGGATGACGACGAGGACGCGGACGACGATATGTGACCTGTCTGCGCCGCGCAAGGAGGACACATGACGCTGTTTGCCATCGGTGATTTGCATCTGCCCGGCGGCGAGGAAAAGCCGATGGATATTTTCGGCGACCACTGGGAGAATCACTTTGCGCATATCGCGGCGGATTGGCGCGCGCGTGTTAAGGACGGGGATGTCGTGCTGATTCCCGGCGATATCTCGTGGGCCATGCAGCTGGAGCGCGCCGTGCCGGACTTGCAGAAGATTGGCGCGCTGCCGGGGCGCAAGGTGCTCATCAAAGGCAATCACGATTACTGGTGGAACAGTGTCTCCAAACTGCGGCGGGTGCTGCCGGAAGGCATGAGCGCCTTGCAGCATGACGCGCTGGATATGGGGGATTTTGTCGTCTGCGGCACGCGCGGGTGGATGTTCCCCACGGGCGACGCGCCGCTTGCGCCGGAGGATGAGCGCATCCTGAACCGTGAACTGCTGCGGCTGGACATGGCGATCTGCGCGGCGGAAAAACTGGCGCAGGGTCAGAAGCCGATTGTCGTCATGCTCCACTATCCGCCGCTGCTGCTGACCGTGCTGGATACGCCGTTCACGCAGGTGCTTGCGCGGCACAGGGTGCATACGGTGGTCTACGGCCATCTGCACGGGGCAGGAATCCGCGCGGGGTTCAACGGCGAGCATGAAGGCATCCATTATCGGCTGACCTCCTGCGACGCGCTGGGCTTCCGGCTGACGGAAGTGCCGCTGATGACCACAATAAGCAATTCTTAAATATTTGTTACATCCCCCAAAAGACGGTTTATGCCGTCTTTTTTTGTTTTTGGGCGTAGAAACCACTTTTTCAGCGAAAAATATGCCTGAATGGAGAATCGCTCCCAAAAGTGACGGACAAAATCGCTCGAAAAAGGATGACTGTTTCCCGTTTTTGGGCGACGATGACACATCGCCCCTGTCGAATATTACGAAAAGATGAAAGAAAACTGGAAACGGGCAAAAATTTCATCGAAAAAAGTGCCTGCAAACACTTGCAATTTCCGAATCGCGGCGGTATGATAAGAGTGCCATTTCGTGTGATTGACGACCTATTTTGTGAATTTGGTGGGGGTGAGCGTGTGGATGAGAACCAAGTTGGGCAAAATGAACGCCTGACCCCCACTAACATGCGTACAAATGTACCCCTTTCTGATGAGCAGATTCTTGAAAAACAGAGAAAGCGTTTCCGCGGCACCTATAATCATTCGCTGGACGGCAAGGGTCGTCTGGTGATTCCGCTGGCGTTCCGGCAGGAGCTGGGCGAGCGGTTTGTGATTGCACCGGAATTTGACTTCAAGTCCATTGCAATTTACCCCGAAATGGTCTTTATGCGCCTGTGCGAGCATTATGAGCGGCTGAACCGCAAGAAGAAAAATGCACAGCTGATGAACTACATGCAGTGGTTCAACTCCATGTCCTATACGGATCAGGAGTGTGACGCGCAGGGACGCGTGCTGCTGCCGGCAAAACTGCGCAGCATGATGCTGGGCGAAGAGAAGGACGTTGACATTATGGGCAACGACGACCATCTGCGCGTGGCGGCGACAATCAACAACATGGCGAACTTCGAGCTGTTCAAGGATAACCTGAATGCGACGTGGGCAGCGATTGACGAGCTGGAAGACGGCGAGGACGAGGAAGAATAACGGTTCTATCCGCTGAAACAATGGCATTTTTCAGGCAGAGGAGGCATACAGTATGATGAACGACAGGGCGCGGCTGTGGAGCAAGCGCAAATCCGCCCCCTTCGCAGATCCGCGCGATGAGGAACGCGCTCTCCGCGAAATGCGGAAGAGCATTGACCATAGCTTCAACTTCAACATCGACTTCAAGGGTGAGCAGCCGTATATGGATAACTATCGGGCGACGGTCAGCTTCGGTGCAGGCTGCTGGCAGAACACGGGCACGCGACGCCGGGCGGATGTGCCGCAGCAGCAGGAACGGCAGCACAGTATTCTCGTTTCGCGGCAGGGGCTGCATTCGGGGCTGGCGATGCTGGTAGTGGCGGTGTGCCTGTTCGTGATGGGTGTTTTCTGGCTGAACTTGCAGTCGCAGATCCAGAACGTCAGCACCCAGATTGGTGTCCGGACGACGAACATCAACGCGAAGCAGCAGGAGAATGATACCCTGCAGGCGCAAATCAGCGTCGCGACGAAGGAACAGTCGCTTTTGCAGCGGGCGCAGAAACTGGGGATGAAGGAAGGCAAGAACGTGCAGGTGGTGGAGCTGTCCGGCGTGCCGGATGCTATCTGCGGCCTGCAGGAGGGCGCGCAGAACACCATGACCACCACGGACGTGGCGCTGCTGATGCACATGCAGTAATCGAATCCGCAATCCACAGCAATAAGCCGCAAAAACGCGAATCAGGAGGACGGACATGCATCCGGAACTGCTGGTACGCAAGCGAATCTGGCTGATGACGCTGGTGCTGACGGGCTTGTTCCTGCTGGCGGCGGCGCGCATTGCCGTTCTCACTACCTCCGAGGCTGCCGCGCTGACCGAGCGGGGCATTCGTCAGTGGACGAAAGCAGGCATTGTTACCGCGCGGCGCGGCACGATTACCGACCGCAAGGGGCGAACGCTTGCCATCTCCGCGACGGCGTACATCGTCACCGCTGACCCGCGGCTGGTCAGCGACACGGAGAGGTTCCTCGACAGCATCGAGCCGGTGCTAAACATCAACAAAGAGGCGGCACGAAAACGATTGCAGGACAAGACGAAGGGGTCGATTATCTTAAAGCGGCAGGTCAGCCGCGAGACGGTCGATGCCCTGCGTCAGCTACGGTCAGACGCGCCGGAGGACAGCGGCTTGAAGGCGCTGTCCTTTGACGAGGATATCTGCCGCTACTACCCGTATGGAGCACTGCTCAGCCAAGTGCTGGGCTTGACGACGGTGGACAGCGAGGGGCAGTCCGGGCTGGAAAGCCGCTACGAGGATGTCCTGCGCGGCACGGAGGGCAGCTATCTGCGGCAGGTGGACGCGCGCAATCGGCAGCTGGACGGCACGGAAGGCTGGTACATCCCGTCGCAGCAGGGGTGCGGTTTGGTGCTGACGATTGACGCGGAAATTCAGGAGATGGTCGAAAAGGCGATGCGCGAGTGCATTGAGGTCAATCAGGCGCAGTCGGTCATCTGCCTTGTCAGCGACGTGAAAACGGGCGCGATTCTGGCGATGTGCATGAACCCATGCTACGACCCGAACGATCCGCCGCGCAACGACGCGGAGACGCTGACGGAGCTGATGCGCCTGACTGCGATTTCCGACGTTTACGAGCCGGGCAGCACGTTCAAAATTCTCACGGCGGCATCCGCGTTGGACAGCGGGGTGACAACGCCGCAGGATTCTTTCTACTGCTCGGCGAAAATCACCGTTGACGGCGACACCATCCGCTGCTGGGGACGGCCGCACGGCGCGGAGACGATGGCAGATGGGCTGAAAAACAGCTGCAACCCGGTGTTTGTCGAGCTGGCGCTGCGGATGGGGACGGATACGTTCTACCGCTACCTGACGGCGTTCGGGCTGGGCAAAAAGACGGGCATTGACCTGCCGGGGGAGTCGCCGGGCATCCTCATTACGTCGCGGAACGTCAAACGCGTGGACCTGGCGCGCATCGGCTTCGGACAGTCCGTCGCGCTCACGCCGATTCAGATGATGATGGCGGCGAACTCCGTCATCAACGGCGGAAAGCTGATGAGACCCTACATCGTCAGCGAAATTCAAACGCCGGACGGGGAGACGCTGGAGCGCTTTCACCCGACGGTGATGGCAGCGCCAATTCGCCCGGAAACGAGCGACACGATGCGGCTGCTGCTGGAACGTGTCGTCTCAGAAGGCGGCGGCAAGAACGCAGCGATTGCCGGTTACCGCATCGGCGGCAAAACCGGCACGGCACAGGTTTACAAGAATGGACGCGTCGTGCGCGACACGCACATCGGGTCGTTCTACGGCTTCGCGCCGGTGAACGATCCGCAGGTGAGCATTCTCGTCATTGTCAAGGAGGCGGACGTGCCGATTGACTACGGCGGCACGACGGCGGCGCCTTTTGCCCGGCAAATCATGCAGGAAATGCTGCCGTACCTCGGAATTGAACCGGAAAATGACGAAAAAGATGAAGAAATTGAAGTTCCTGCGCTGAAAGGCTTGACGATTGGCGATGCAAAGCGTAAACTGTCACAGGTGGGATTGGAAAGCGTGACGGACGGCGCGAACACCGTCGTGCTGGATCAATTGCCGCCGGCGGGCGCGAAGCTCGTCAAAGGCGGGCATGTGATGCTCTACACAGCCGGTTCAGAGGAGCTGACGCCGGAAGAGCTGGTCTGTGTGCCTGACCTGACTGGCTTGGGCGACGTAGACTGCGCGCGCCTTGTGCGCCAGCGGGGACTAATGATGTCCATGACGGGGCAGGGGCTGTGCATAGAGCAAAGCCCTGCAGCGGGAGAATATGTACAGCCCGGCACAACGATTTTTCTGCTGATGGCCGGGGATGACGAATAAAGGAGCTAATTGACGATGGAACTGAGACAGCTTGTCAAGGAAGTGCCGTACTTGCTGGAAACCAAGGGCGATATGTCCGTGGAGATTGCGGCGCTGTGTTCCAACAGCCGGGAAAAGACCGAAAACGGCATCTTCTTCTGCTTTGCCGGCGCACATTTTGATGCGCATCAGTATGCCCCGCAGGCGGTGCAAAATGGCTGCGTGGCGCTGGTGGTGGAACGCTTCCTGGACGATGTGAACGTGCCGCAGGTGCTGGTGAGCAATGGCCGCGCGGCAATGGCGAGAATCTGCGAGGCGTTCTTTAATCATCCGGAGCGGAAAATGCGCTTCGTGGGCATCACCGGCACGAAGGGCAAGACGACGACCAGCTACATGGTCAAGTCTATCTGCGAACAGGCGGGCTTCAAGTGCGGGCTGGTCGGCACGACGGGCAACATGATCGGCGAGAAGCACATCCCGTCCAGCAAGACCACGCCCGATCCGATTGACCTCATGCGCGACCTGAACGAGATGGTGCAGGCAGGCGTGCAGGTGGTCGTTATGGAGGTGTCGGCGCACGCGCTGGATATGCACCGGCTGGACGGCATGACGTTCGAGTGTGGCTGCTACACCAACCTCAGCCAAGACCATCTGGACTACTTCGGTACGATGGAGAACTACTTCCAGTGCAAAAAGGCGTTCTTCACCTCCGGTATGGCGAAAAATGCCGCCATTAACGCCGATGACGAGCGGGCGGCGGAGCTGCTGCGCGACGTGACAATTCCGCATATGACCTACGGCATTGCGGCGGAGGCGGATTTGTTCGCGCGCGACATTGAGATTACCGAAAACGGCGTGTCCTTTGAGCTGCGGCTGCGCAACGCGGAATACATCCAAATCAACCTGCGCATGACGGGCATGTTCAACGTCTACAACGCCTTGTCCGCGGCGGCGTGCGCGCTGATTCTGGGCGTGTCGCCGGAGAATGTCCGCGCAGGGCTGGAAAGCATCCGCAGTGTGCCTGGGCGCATTGAAATGCTGCCGACGAATACGCCGTACCGCGTGATTCTGGACTACGCCCATGCGCCGGATGCACTGAGCAACATCCTGCGCACCTGCCGCACGTTCACCAAGAAGCGGCTGATTGCGCTCTTCGGCTGCGGCGGCGACCGCGATAAGGGCAAGCGCCCGATTATGGGACGCATCGGCGGCGAACTGGCGGATTTGTGCATCCTCACCAGTGACAATCCGCGCACGGAAGACCCGATGGAAATCCTGCGCGAAATCGAGGAGGGCATCAAAGAGACGACGGGCGAGTACGTCGTCATCGAGAACCGTCGGGACGCCATCCGCCACGCGCTGGAAATCGGGCGGGAAGGCGACATCATCGTTCTGTGCGGCAAGGGTCACGAGACGTATCAGGAGACAATGGGCGTCAAGCGGCCGTTCGACGAGAAAGTTGTCGTGCAGGAGCTGCTGACGGAACTGCGCGGCGAGTAAGCCGCTGCGCATTGAATACCCGATAATAAGGAAGGATTACCTATGCTGACAAATGTACTGCTTGCGCTGGTGCTGTCCGCGGCGATTGCGCTGGCAACCGGCCCGAAGCTGATTGAATGGCTGCGCGGTCACCAAATGAAAACGAGCGAGAACGAACTCGGCCCGAAGGAACACCTGAAAAAGCGCGGCACGCCGATTATGGGCGGGCTGATGATTGCGCTGGGCTGCATCGTATCGTTTGTGCTGTGCGCGGCGTATACCGGCGCGTGGGTGACGACGATTCTGCCGCTGCTGCTTGTATCGCTGGGGTCGATGGCAGTCGGTCTGGCGGACGACTGGACGAAGGCAGTCAAGCATCGTTCCGAAGGGCTGACCCCGTGGCAGAAGATCATCGGCTTGTCCGTGGTGTGCCTCGGCTTCTCGGTCTGGTGCTACTTCACGCAGGGGAGCAAAGTGCTGCTGCCGTTTACGAATACCGAATGGGACTTAGGGCTGTGGTATATTCCGCTGCTGGCGCTGACGGTGCTGTTTATGACCAACAGCGCGAACCTGCAGGACGGCATCGACGGCATCCTGTCCAGCGTGACGAGTGTTGGCTGCATGGGCTGGGTGGTGATTGCGGGCCTCAGCGCCGTGACGGTCTATCAGCACCTGAATGGCGGCTCGTTCGGCATTCCGATGGTGAAAATTCCCGATGACCCCGATGCGGCGCGCGCTTTGCAGGATAATTACAGCGCGATTGCCATCTTCGCGGCGGCACTGTGCGGCGGCTGCCTCGGCTTCCTGCGCTACAACCGCTATCCGGCAAAGGTGTTCATGGGCGACACCGGGTCGATGTTCATTGGCGGCGCGGTGGTCGGCATGGCGATGCTGCTGCGTCAGCCGTTCCTGCTGCTGCTAATTGGTTTCACCTGCTGCATGTCCAGCGTGAGCGTCATTTTGCAGCGCTACTATTACAAGGCGACCCGCAAAATCTACGGGACACCCCGGCGGCTGTTCAAAATGTCGCCGCTGCACCATCATTTTGAGAAGTGCGGCATGAAGGAAACGCAAATCGTGCTGATGTATACCGTGGTGACGCTGGTGCTGACGGCGCTGGCGGTTATTTCGGTCATCGTGTAAGGAGAGCGAAAAATCATGCGCAATACGGAAAAATACGCGGGCAAGCGCGTGCTGGTGGTTGGCATGGCGCGCAGTGGGATTGCGGCGGCACAGCTGCTGTGCAAGGCAGGCGCGCACGTTATCATCAATGACAGCAAGGCAGCGGAACAGCTGGGGGACAGCCTGAAGCCGCTGGAAAATCTGCCGCTGGAGCGCCGTCTGGGCTGCCCGGCGATGGAGTGCCTGGACGGCATCGACGCAATGGTCATCAGTCCCGTTGTACCGGACAACGCGCCGTTCGTCTTGAAGGCGAAGGAAATGGGCGTATACGTCACCGGCGAGCTGGAAATGGCGTATCAGCTGTCCTCTGGCGAAATGGTGGCAATTACCGGCACGAACGGCAAGACGACGACCGTCACGCTGCTGGGCGAAATCTTCCGCAATGCAGGACGCACGACGCATGTCGTGGGCAACATCGGCTATCCGTACAGCGCGGCAGGTCTCGACAGTCAGGACGGCGACCTGTTCGTCTGCGAAGTCTCTTCCTTCCAAATGGAGACGGCGGAGACGTTCCACCCGAAGGCGGCGGCGCTGCTCAATATTACCGAAGACCATCTCAATCGCCACGGCACGATGGAAGTCTACACGGCGATGAAGATGCGGCAGTTCCAGAACATGACGGCAGAGGACGTCGCCGTGTTCAACGCGGATGACCCGGCACTTGCACCGCTGATTGGGCAGGTGAAGGCGCAGGTGATGCTGTTCAGCCGCAAGCGGGAAGTGGAGCAAGGCGCGTTCGTCCGGGATGGCGAAATCGTCGTGCGCTTCCACGGTGCGGAAGAGACGATTTGCCCGGCGAAAGACGTGTTCATTCCCGGCCCGCACAACCTCGAAAACGCGCTGGCAGCGTGCTGCATTGCGGTCGCGATGGGCGTGAAGCCGGACGTGATTGCCCACACCCTGCGGACGTTCCAAGGCGTGGAGCACCGCATCGAGTTCGTCCGCGAGCTGGACGGCGTGCGCTACATCAATGACAGCAAGGGTACGAACGTGGACAGCACCATCAAGGCGATTCAGACCATGACGCGCCCGACTGCCATCATCCTCGGCGGCTACGACAAGCATTGCGATTTCAACCCGATGGTGCAGGAAATGCTGGCATCGCCCTACATCAAGGAAGCCGTGCTGATTGGCGCGACTGCCGACCAGATTGAGCGCACCTGCCGCGAAAACGGCTACACGCACCTGCACCGCGCGGGAACGCTCAAAGACGCCATCGAACAGTGCCGCGCGCTTTCTTCTGACGGGTGGAATGTGCTGCTGTCCCCGGCGTGCGCGTCGTTTGACATGTTCTCGGACTATGAGAGCCGCGGGCGCATCTTCAAGGAGCTTGTGCGCGAACTGAAATAATCCCATCCCTGTGCGCTGAGAAAGGAGCAGACATGCTTCAGGCAAAAAGCGCACAAAAGCGACAGACCGCAATACCGCTGAAAAGACGCAATCCCGTGGACGGTACGCTGGTGATCATCCTCATCATGCTGCTGCTCGCGGGATTGCTGGTTCTATTTTCCGCGACGTTCTATACCGGCACGTCCACGCGCAGCCCGTACAGCGAGGTGCTCAAGCAATTGCTGGGCATTGGGCTGGGCACGGCGGCGTGCATCGTCACCAGCCGCATTCCGTACCGCTTCTGGCAGCATCCGTATGTCGTGGTGGGCGGATTGGCGTTGTCCGCGGTGCTGCTGGTGCTGGTCATCATACCGGGCGTTGGCGTGTACATCAACGGTTCGCGGCGGTGGCTGTCGCTGGGTGGATTGTCCTTCCAGCCGTCAGAAATTGCGAAATTCGCTGTGGTGCTGTATATGGCGACGACGCTGACCTACCGCGGCGAGCGCATCCGCCGTCTCTTCACGGGCATTGTGCCAGTGCTGGTCGTGCCGGGAGTTGTATTCCTGCTGATTCTGGAGCAGCCGAACCTGTCCACTGCGGGGTCAATCCTCATCGTCAGCCTGATTCTCATCATTATGGCGGGCGCGAAGTGGCGGCATATTCTGCTGATGCTCATCGGCGGGCTGGGCGTGGGCGCGTTCTACGCATGGTCGGAGCCGTATCGGAGGCGGCGTCTGCTGTCCTTCCGCAACCCCTTTTCCATGATGAGCGATGAGGGCTACCAGCTCAGCCAGTCGCTGATTGCGTTCGGGTCGGGCGGCATTTTCGGCATGGGCCTGGGCATGGGGCGGCAGAAGTATGCCTATCTGCCGTACCCGGAGAGCGATTTCATTTTCGCCATCGTCGGGGAGGATTTCGGGCTGCTGGGCTGCCTGATTGTGGTGGCGCTGTTCGTGGCGCTGATGCTGCGGGGAATGCGAATCGCCGTGCGTTGCTCGGACAAGTTCGGAACGCTGCTGGCGGCGGGGATTACCAGCAGCATCAGCGTGCAGGCGTTCCTCAACATGGGCGTGGTTGTGGGCATTCTGCCAACGACGGGGCTGCCCCTGCCGTTCTTCTCCGCCGGCGGTACGTCGATTTCCATCACGATGGCAGCCATCGGCATCCTGCTCAATATTTCCCGTGAATCAGCTATTTGAACTGCGAAATTGGCACAGCGCCTGTTTTCCGGCATAGGCTGAAGCACAGGAGGTGGACGCGGATGGAAGCGTTTGTTGTGCGGGGCGGAAGAAAGCTGGAGGGTACGATGCGCGTCGATGGCGCGAAGAACGCGGCGCTGCCCATTCTCGCGGCTTCGGTGCTGACGGAGGAAACGGTGGTGCTGCAAGGCGTGCCGATGATTTCCGACGTGCGGAAGATGACGGACATCCTGACGATGCTGGGCTGCCGGATTCGCCGTGACGGACACACGCTGACGCTTGACGCGGGCGGGCTGAACCGCACGGAAATGCCGGACGCGCTCTCCAAGCAGATTCGATCGTCCATCTTCCTGCTCGGACCGATTCTCTCGCGCTTCCGGCAGGCGACGGTTACATATCCCGGCGGCTGCGAAATCGGAATGCGCCCCATTGATTTGCACCTGTCAGGCCTGCGCAGTCTGGGCGTGGTGATCCACGAGGAAGGCGGCGTGATTCACTGCGACGGCGGCAATATGCATAGCGGCGAGGTTCATCTGGACTACCCCAGCGTCGGCGCGACGGAGAATATCCTGATGGCGGCGGTGCTGCTGCCGGGAATTTCCGTTATCCACAACGCGGCGCGTGAACCGGAAATCGTCGATTTGGCGAACTTCATCAACGCAATGGGCGGAAGCGTCCGCGGCGCGGGCAGCGCGGTTATGACGATTGAGGGCGTGAAGCACCTGCACGGCGTGCAGTGGACGCCCATGCCCGACCGCATTGTCGCCGGAACGCTGCTGGCGGCAGGGGCAATTACAGGCGGCACCATTGAGCTGACCCGCGCCCCGGTTCAGGCGCTGCTGGCGGTGAATGCGAAGCTACGCGAAATGGGCTGCGACGTGCGCGAGGAAGAAAAACGCGTTATTCTGACTGCGCCGGAGCGCTTGACAGCGTTTGCACAGCTGCAGACGCAGCCGTATCCCGGATTTCCAACGGATATGCAGGTGCAGATGCTGGCGCTGCTGTCCGTGTCCGAGGGGACGGGCGTGGTTGTGGAAAACGTGTTTGAGAACCGATTTACCCACGCGGGGGACTTGAACCGCATGGGTGCGCGCATCCTATGCAGCGGACGAACGGCGGTTGTCCGCGGTGTCCCGGAACTGTACGGTGCACGGGTGACAGCGCGCGATCTGCGCGGTGGCGCGGCGTTGACGCTGGCGGGACTAAAGGCACAAGGCGAAACGCAGGTGGACGGCGCGGAGCTAATCGACCGCGGCTATGAGCATTTTGAGACACAGCTGACCTGTTTGGGCGCGGATATCCGCCGCGTACACGCGAACGCATAATCAGGGCAGCACGGAAGGAGGAATGACCCCCGTGACACAGGACAACTGGCAGCCGGGTACGCCGCCGGGTGGCAGACGGCGCACACAGCATCCGACAGCAGAAAACCCGTTTGAGGAACCGGAACAGTCGCCGGAACTGCGTCAGGAACGCTCGCCGGATCTGTACCGGGCAACAAACCCCTTCTGGAATCAGCCGTTTCGGGACGCAGAATCAGCTTCTGCGCCCCCTGATTTGGGTGAGCCGCCGCAGAGCCCCCCGCCGGAAGCGTCGGTGTGGAGCCATCCGCCTGTACTGGACACAGACAGCTACTCGGAGGAAACGCAGAAGCGCCACCACCGCACGCGGCGGGTGTGGAAAGCAATCGTGCCGCTTGCGCTTGCCATTCTCTTTGTCGCGTTCCTGTTCGGGGGTGTGCTGACTGTCCGCAACATCAAGGTGACGGGCAACGTGCGCATCAGCGCGGAGGAAATCATCCGCCTGTCCAAACTGAAACTTGGGCAGTCGTCGTTGATTAACGAGAAGGAAATTTCCAATCGTATCGAACAGAATCCGTATCTGATTTGTCGGATGGTGTCTCTGGAATCCTTCGACACGATTTGCATCGAAGTTAAGGAGCGGCAGGAGGTCACGTTCCTGACTACATCGGGCATCGGCGTAATTACCGACGCGCACGGCTACGTCCTGCGCACGGTGCAGAACGCGAACGAATCGCATCCGGAGCTGGTGCGCGTGCAGGGCTTAAGCGTCAAAAAGACGATCATTGGGCAGAAGCTGATTGCCAATCAGCAGAAGCAGCTGGACGCTGTGACCGAGGTGCTGCTGCAGCTGACCGTTATGGGCGGACTTGACCAGATTGCCGTATTAGATGTCAGCTCGCTGGACAGAATACGGATGCAGACGATGGACGGCATGGAAATTGTGCTGGGGGATTCATCGCTGCTGCATGAGAAGCTGCGGGCGTTCCTGATCGTTCGCACGGAGCTTTCGACAATGGGCAAAACGGGCGGCACACTGACGCTGACGGACGCGGTGAATCCGGTTTATGCGCCGCCGACGGTGTAATACTATCATCATCAGCACCGCAAAACATGAAAATCGGATAAAAATGACGGCGAAAAACATTCAAAACGCCCGAAAGCACTTGCATTCCAGAGAAAAAAGGCTTATAATGAAAAATGGTATATTGGATAGGTGACTGCGCCTGTCTGGCGGGGAAAAGCCGTCTGCTGACAGGCTGGCAGAAACCAAGGTACAGGGGTGTCAGAACCGCAATTTTCCCGGCTTCAGCCGTCCGGCAGAACGGCCAGACCGGGAAACAGGGGGTATGAGAGTTCATGAAGATTACGGTACCGACGATTGACTTTGGAACCAGCAAAATCGTCACGATGGTCGCGCAGAGCAATGGCGAACGCTGTGATATCGTTGGCTCCGGCGCTGTGCCGTACAGCGGATATTTGCAGGATGGCTGGAACAACCCCGATGAGATTCGGGATGTGATTCGCACGGCCATTGATCAGGCGCAGAAAACCGGCAACTGCCGCATTCATGAGCTGAATGTCGGTGTGCCGGGCATGTTTACACGCGTGATTGTCAAGGAAGTGCATGTGTCGCTAACCGGGCCTGATCCGCATGTTACAGCGCAGGATGTCCGCGCTTGCTTCAAGCTGGCGGAAGAATCCGGCGGCGACCGCATCATTCATTCCGCGCCCGCGTGGTTCCGCGTGGATGACGGCAAAAAGACGCTGTCGCCCGTGGGTATCAAGGGTCGCGAACTGTCCGCCATGATTGCGCTGGTGACGGCGGACAAGTATTTCATTGATGATATCACCTACCGCCTGCGCGATATGGATATTGAGCCCCGCGAGTTCTACTCCACCGTCGCCGGGGAAGCGACATATGCCCTGAGCCAAGATGAGCGCGACAAGACGGCAATGCTCATCGATATTGGCTATCTGTGCACCGATGTGATGGTGATGGAGGGCGACGCGCTGATTTTCCACAAGTGCCTCGACATTGGCGGCGGTCATATTTCGGCGGACATTGCGGAGCAGCTGAATATTCCATTTCCGTTCGTGGAGGAAAAAATTAAGCAGACGTACAGCTTCAACAGCACGAATCAGGATGAAACGTATGTCATTCCTGCGACGGAGGATGAACCCGCCCGCACTGTCCGGCGCGACGAAGTGACCCCGATTATCGAAGCGAAAGTGGAGGAAATCGCGGAGGCCATCAACAAAGCGCTGGAAGAAGGCGGCGTGAAGCTTGGCAAGTGGTCGAACGTCTATCTGACCGGCGGCGGCTTGATTCTCAATAAGGGAGGCAAGGACTTCCTTGCGGGCAAACTCCACCGAATCATCCGGGAGGCCCAGCGCACCAACAACAAAATGACCAGCCATGTTTTCTCCAGCGCCGTCGGGCTGACCATCCTCGTCGTGACGACGCAGGAAGAGCAGAAAGCACCAGAAGGCGGTGCAAAGGGGCTGTTCAGCCGTGCATTCCGCTGGCTGATGGGCTACTGATTGCAAGAAAACGCGGCATACAGGGCAAGATACCATATGAGCATATGAGTCAGGGGGATGCAACGTGATTGAAATTCAGAATGACCAATTGACCAGCAATTATGCTTCCATCAAGGTCGTGGGATGCGGCGGCGGCGGCGGCAACGCGGTCAACCGCATGGTCGAATCCGGCTTGCGCGGCGTGGAGTTCATCGCCATCAATACCGACATGCAGGCTTTGCAGATGTCCGGCGCGCAGACGAAAATCCAGATTGGTGAGAAAGTCACCAAGGGTCTGGGCGCAGGCGCGGTGCCGGAAGTCGGCCGCCGCAGCGCAGAGGAATCCCGAGAGGAAATCGCGGGTGCACTCAAGGGCGCTGACCTGGTGTTTGTCACCGCGGGCATGGGCGGCGGCACGGGCACGGGCTGCGCGCCGGTCGTGGCGGAAATTGCCCGCGAACAGGGTGCGCTGACCATTGCGGTCGTGACCAAGCCTTTCGCCTTTGAGGGCAAGCAGCGGATGCGCAATGCGGAAGCGGGCATCTCTGACCTCAAGCAGCGCGTCGATACGCTCGTTGTCATCCCGAATGACCGGCTCTTGCAGGTCGTCAGCAAGGGGACGAGCATGGTCGAGGCGTTCGGCATTGCGGACGAGGTGCTGCATCAGGGCATCCAGGGTATCAGCGACCTGATTGCTGTGCCTGCGCTGATCAACCTTGACTTCGCGGACGTCAAGACCGTCATGGAATCCGGCGGCATGGCGCATATGGGCATCGGCTACGGCGAGGGCGAGAACAAGATGATTGACGCCGCCAAGAACGCCATTTCCAGCCCGATGCTGGAGACGTCCATCAGCGGTGCGCGCGCGGTGCTGATCAACATCACCGGCGGCAAGGATATTTCCATCATTGATATCAACGAAGCGGCAAACCTCGTCATGGAGGAAGCCGATCCCGATGCGAACATCATCTTCGGCGCGGGCATCGACGAGTCCATGGGCGACAAGGTGCGCATCACCGTGATTGCGACGGGCTTTGAGAAAACGCCGTTCCCGCCGCGTGAGCCGGTTAAGTCGGCGCGCGATATCAACCGCGATCGCCTCTATGGCAGCAATTACGGCGCGACCGGTGCGACCGGTGCGACCGGTGCGACCGGTGCGACCGGCAGCTATACGCCCGGCAACTACGGTGCGACGGGCGGGTACACGCCGTCCTACACCAGCAGCGACAGCTACAACAGCCATCCGACCATGGGCGTTCCGCAAGCGCCGATGACGCAGCAGCCGGCACAACCCGCGTATTATGCGCCCCAGCAGCCCGCGCAGCCGCAGCAGCCGGCGTATGGTCAGCCGCAGCTGTTTGGAAATCAGCCCCAGCAGCTGGATTACGCGCAGCAGGGCTACACTGGCAATATGCAGCCTGTGCAGCAGCAGTACGCGGGCGGTGCAACCGGCCCGATGCCCTCTGTGCAGCCGCAGCAGCCCAAGCGCCCGACGACAGACGCCAACGGCGTACCTTCGTTCATGAAGCGCCGCGGCAACTAATATACACTACCAGCCCTGTTTCCGACGTGGAAGCAGGGCTTTTTGCATATTAGGATGAAAATTGCATTAGAAAAGGGCCTGTTCGCTTGACAAAACTTGCGCAAATATGGCAAAATGACGTTGATAGGAAAGATGCGTTTAAGCGAAATAGGAGGTAGAATGATGAAACGATGGATTTCTATGCTGCTGGCGCTGATGCTGCTGATGCTGGGCATGGCGACGGCGGAGGATGCGCCGGATGACGCTTGGGAATACGAGCTGGTCGGGCGCGCAATAGAACTTGTGCGGCAGATGGATGCGCAGGAGCGAGGGCGGCTGTTTGAGGACACGCTCAATATTACAGAGGTGGCATGTACAGAAACGCTGCAGCCGATTGACCGTGGAATGCCCCGGCAGGCGTTCATCAGCGTCAACGGCACGGACAAGTCGGCGTCGGTGCTGTTTTTTGCGCTGATGATGATGGATGCCAGCGCGGACACGGATGCGACGGACGAGACGGAAAACGCCTATCTGCGGATTGTAGAGCGCACGTTCGCGGTATCCCCGGAATTCGGGATGGACGCGCAGGAAACGAGTGCCGCCGCGAACTTGCTTTACGCCGGGGATGCGCCGGAAATGGGACTGCTGCTGCTGTCTTACGGCGAGAATGGCGCGGTGCTGGTGCGCTGGTTTGCGGAAAACGGCTGTGTGTGCCTGACGGCGATTCCGGCGGCGCATCAGGCGACCGAGCTGACAACGGACAAGCTGAGCGAATTCTACGCAGGCGAATTTGAGGAAGTTGACTTGTCCTGCGCGGCGGTATTGGCAGAATCGGAGCCGCATCAGCCGGACGAGGAGACCATCCGGCAGCTTGCCCTGCAATCAGCGCAGGAGATGCAGCACTGGGCGGCGCTGAGCGGCGAGCAGGAGGGCATTGTCCCGTGGAATACAGCGGAGACGGCGGTGCAAATCAGCATACTCGACTACGATGCGTCGCAGATGACGGCGTTTGAAGCGCAGATGCAGCAGTGCGGCAAGACGGAGACCAAGTTCCTCGACATACTGGCGATTGCGCTGTACCCCTGCGACGCGCACGACACGGGCGGTTTGCTGTATCTGCGACCGAGGACGGGTACGCCCATTGTGGTGGCGTGGCAGGCAATGAACGGCGCGGTGGTGATGCGCAGCGTGTACGCGCCGCAGGATGAAGAGGACGATATGTGGGAGCAGACGGCGGTCATCAATGGCATCATGACGGCGCGGAAGCTGGTGGACATGGTGTCAAACGACGCTTTTGTGGATTGGCAGCAGTGGCGGAAAGAGGACACCATCAGCGACATTGACCGACTTCGCAGTGCTGACGTTTCGCGCCCGACGGAAGTCTGGATTTGTCCTGACACGTTGAGCAATGAATGGGGCGCTGTGACGCTTCGCAACAATGAAATGCTGACGGTGACGAATCAGCCGCATACGCTGTCACTGCTGCTGTGCTTTGCGCCGGACGCGCTGATTTGCGTGGAAATTTCGGGAGGTGCGGAGGAAAACGACTATTCTGCCCATGTTCCGCGGTACACGAAGGAAGATATTCTGCACAAATGGGGAGACAAAGCGTACTCGTGGGATACAGCGAATCTGCCGGACACGCTGGATTGGGTTCGCTCGGATGTCATATTTGGCGACACGGCGGAGAAAATTTTGCGGAACTACATTGTGTATGACGGAGACGGCGGCGACCTGCTGAACGGCAAGGAATATCTGCTTCAAGTGAGATTGAAGCCGGAAGTGTGCGAAAGTCTGGTAATTCCGCCGGAATATGCGGATGCGGGCATTCAGGCTTCTTGGCTGTACTATCCGGCAGAGATGGCGATGAATCAGCTGGCAATCATTGACCCGGAGGAAGAGAAAAGTCAGCAGTGGATTAGCGCACACATCATGGAGTACATGCGGCGGCATGGCACTGCGGAAGGCGTGACGACGGAGGAAGAAGGCTGGGGGATGACTGTGCTGATTCCGGAGACGGGTGCGCCGGTTCAAATGCTGTGGCGGGTGCAGAACGGCATGATGCGCGCGCATGTTGTCTGGATGCCGTCGGAGCAGCTTCGCGCGTGCGAAACGAACGAGGACTTGGCGGCGCTGCTGAATGCGCAGGTGCCGGGAATTGTGCTGGAATAATCCTGCAAGGGAAATGAAATGGGAAATAAAGAAAGGAAGAACTCCATGAAGAAGATGCTTGCAATTCTGCTTGCCCTGCTGATGATGCTCAGCGGTATGGCGATGGCGGAAGAAACGACGGATAACAACACGAACATCAGCCATATGCTGGAACTGTGCCAGCGCGTGGATATCCTCCTGCGCAGCGACCGCGTTGTGACCGATTTGGTGGGCGACACGGACGCCGCTATCACCGAGGAACAGAAGATTGTCAATCGCCTGCGCGCGGGAAACCGCACGATGCCATCTGCCGTCTACTATGTCACGGGCGAAACGCTGCTGACAGGCTTCATCGGCGATAACCCGGATTACACCGATACGCCGGAGCAGCGCAGGGTGCTTCAGCTGATGCCGCAGCGCATTTTGATGGAGCAGCAGGATACATATGGCAAGCAAATGCTGAACCAGATGGCGCGCTCGACGCAGTATCCCAAGCCGGACGGCGAGCCTGAAATGGGCATGTATATCGCGCTGTACTCGGATGCACTGCCGATGATGAGCTTTTGGATCAGCGACGGCACGGTGAACGAGATGTACTGCACGCCGGTGCTCTCGGATGAATTGGCGGCGTGCAAATCCGCTGAAGAAGTGACAGCGTGGTTCGCGGCGCAGCAAATGCCCGAACTTGCCTGCACGGCGGTGGATTTGGCGGGCGTTGCGGCGTATCCCTTTACGGAGGATCCGTTCGGCGACGAGGGCGAGCCTGTGCCGTTCGAGCGTCTGGCAGAAGCGGGCAATGCGCTGGATGAACTGATTGAAAGCCGCTATTTGCAGACAACGTGGGGCATCAGCGACGAGGATGTGGCGAAGCTGGCGGCATACGCGCATGAGGGGCAGTCGCCGCGCAGCATCTACCGTATTGAGCTGATGGAATCGTCGATGGCGCAGATGCTCCGCTTGACTTACCGTTCAGAAGCGCCGCAGGTGCTGTACGAGGTAACCTGCTCGTGGGCAATGGAAATGTATCACATGGTGACACTCTTTGCTATGTACGACGAATACAACGCGGGCGTGCGGACGTTGTATCAGCAGGAAGAGGATGAGGATGAGGAAAACGACAGCCTCTTCACGGACGAAACGAGTGAGACGGATACGCCGGATGAATCCCTGAAGACGGAAGCGGAGAATTTCCAGAAACTGATGCAAGAAATCGACGCGCGCTACTCGCTGATTATGAACCAAGCCACGCAGAAACACTTGTACCTTGACTTGAACGAACGCACCAATGCCATGTATGTACTGCTGTACGATGAAGGCGCGCCGATTCTGGTGATGTCGAGCATGGAGAACGGCGTTTCGTGCCTGCATGTGCGCTATTTCCCGACGGCGCAGTTGGAAAACTGCCAGAACACAACGGACTTGATGTTCTACTTCACCGGCAACAATGTCCCGTTTGAAGTGACGGAAATCCTGCCGCAGGGTGATTTAGCGGACATGGCGGAAGCTGCGCAGTAAGCAAAGAAACGCCGCGCAAGGATTGGGCGAATCCTAAAAGTGACGGCACCGAAGGAGTGTCGGGGGCGAACGGAAAGCCCTGCGCCCCAAAGCAGAATATCCATAACAAAACACCGCCGCACCGGAAAGCAAATTACGGTGCGGCGGCGCATTTTGTTACGGGGCAAAAATCGATGCAGGCAGTTCTTCCTCCTGCTTTTCCTCCGGCTTTGGGGCGAAAAGCCCGCTGAACCACCGGCTCAGCGCACTCGGCTTCTCCACCCGCGCCACCTGCACGCTCTGCGTTCCTTCCAATAGGATGCCATTGTCCAGCAGCTCCGCGTGCACGGGAATTACGCGATATGTGTACGTTACACCGGGCTGGGCGCGGTTGTCGGTGTAGTAGAGTGTTTCGCCCGCGGCGGCGCGAAGCTCGGTCAGGATGAAGCTCTCTCCGGCAGCGTCGCGCTGAACGCGGTAGACGGCGGCATCACTGGCCTGAATGACCAGCAGCGGCTGCCCGTCGTCAGAATGCGAGACGGAGAAGGATTTTGCGGACGCGGGCGCATTCCACACATCACTCTTCTTCTTCGGCTGTGTGCCGTCGAGGAAAACCTCATTCAGGCGATAGGCGCTCGGCGTGAGCGACGTGGCCAGCATCGGTTCGCCGCGCCACTCGATGGCCTTCTTGTCGATATCAGCGCTGACGATGCCCTTGGGCTTGGTGAAATCGGGCTTCTTGCGTCCTGTGTACCACGCGCGGAGGAAATTGCGCGCCAGTGAAGCGGGATTCGTGCCGCCAGAGACGCGGTTGGGCAGGCGGTGCGCCGCGTCCGGCTCGTCGTAGCCCATCCAGACGGCGGTGGACAATTCCGGGGTGTACGCCGCCATCCACACGTCACGGTTGCCGCCGCCGCTTTCATTGACCGTGCCGGTTTTGCCTGCGACAGGTGTCCCCGCGCTGGAGAGGCGTGTGCCCGTGCCGGAAGAAATGACGGTTTTGAGCAGACTCGTCATCAGATACGCGGACTGCGCCGACAGCACGCGCGTGCCGGTGGTTTCGCGCTCGTAGATAACATTGCCGTCACGGTCGGTGATGCGCTCGATGAAGTACGGCGCGTAGTATGTTCCGCCGTTGGCAAAGGGCGCGTACGCCGCCGCCATCTGCATGGGGGAGGTGCCGTAGGTCATGCTGCCCAAGGCGAGGGAGAGATTCGCGTCGCGTTCATCCAGCTCAATGCCGACGCTTCGCAGATAGCGCTGCGCAGTCTGGACGCCAATGGCCTGCAGCACCTTCACGGCGGGGATGTTCAGGCTGTTTTTGAGCGCCGTGCGGACGGTCACGTTCCCGTAGTAAGCATTGCCCGCGTTGCGCGGCTTGTAAGTGCCGAAAGCGGTTGGCGCATCGAGAATCACGCTGGCACACGTCCATCCGGCGGATTCTATCGCGGGGGCGTAGACAGCCAGCGGCTTGAGCGCACTGCCGGGCTGACGGCGCAGCTGGGTCGCGCGGTTCAATCCGCGGCGGGTGACGTACTTGCGTCCGCCGACAATGGCGCGCACTGCTCCGCTGCTCGTGTCCACCGCGGCGGATGCAGCCTGCACGGGCGTGCCGTCCTTGTTATCAGCGGGAAAGACATCCGTCAGGTACTGCTCGTCCATGATGCGCTGCATGTCCGGGTCGAGCGTCGTGTCGATGCGGTAGCCGCCCGCAAGCAGCGTTTCGGCGCTCACGTCCAGCCGGGATTCGGCCTCATCCAGCACGGCATCGACGAACCAGCCGTAAGCTGTCTGCACCTGCGGCGCGCTGCGGGCGGTCAGCTCCTCCGCCATTGCCGCGTCGTATTCCGCCTGTGTCAGCATGTTTTCCGCCAGCATGATGGACAGAATATACTCCCGGCGCTCGCGGTTGCTCTCCGGCGCGGATTGCAGGCTGTACGCGGATGGTGCTTTGATGGCAGCAGCGAGGGAGGCAGCCTGCGCAGGGGTCAACTCCGCCGCATCGACGCCGAACGTGACTTCTGCCGCCGCCTGCACGCCATATGCGCCCTGTCCGAAGTAGATGAAATTCAGGTACATGTCCAGAATCTCGTCTTTCGTGTACTGCTTTTCCAATTGCAGCGCGAGGTGAATTTCCTCCAGCTTGCGGGCAATCGTCTTCTGGCTGGACAAGTGGGAGAGCTTAATCAGCTGCTGGGAAATGGTGGATGCGCCCTGACTGAACGCGCCGTCGCGGACGTTGGTGAGCATGGCGCCGATGATGCGCGTGATGTCAAAGCCCGGATGCTTGTAGAAGCGCAAATCCTCCGCAGCAAGGAACGCATTCACGACGTGCGCGGGCAGACGCGACGTGTCGATGACGGTGCGGTTCTCCTTGCCGACAAGCGAGGTGACGTAATCGCCGTTCTTATCGTGTATGGCACCGGTCTGGGCGAGCGACGTGAGACGGGACGGGTCAAGCGACTGCCAATCCGCCACGGAAAACGCCTGATACGCCCAAACCGCGCCGCCGAGCAGCAGCATCAGCAAAATTGCCCAAATCGCCGGAAGAACCCAATGCCGTTCTTTCTTCATGCCTGCCACGCCTCCCATATTTCTCTTTCCATCCTGCCCCGAAAATGAAAAAAATCTGCATGGAAATATTTTTCATCACTCAATAGAGAGACGGTTTACGAAAAAAAGCAGATATTTCGTTTTTTTTGTGAAAAAAGACTGGTCAAACGGGTGAAATTGGTCTATAATAAAGCACAGACAGATAGACGCGGCAGATGCCCGTCTGATTGAAGGAGGAAAACTGTGCGGAAACTTCTTGCGATTCTGCAAATCTTCGTGCTGATGGCAGCAATGGCGCTGCCGACAGCTTTCGCCGCCGAAGCGCCGATTATGCTTGCCGGCTTGGAAGCTGCGTCGTCCTCCAGCAGCACGGAAGCGCAGCATGACTGGGATACGAACTTATTCTTCCAAACAATGCAGGAAAAAACCGGGATTGCCTTCTCCTTTACCGAATACGTCAGCCGAGAGGCATGGACGGAGGCGAAAACGGAAATGCTGGCGGGCGAGGTTGCCATGCCGGATATGTTCTTCAAGGCGGAACTGACCCCGCAGGAGACGCTTGCGTTCTATGAAGCGGGCAAGCTGATTGACCTGCGCCCGTATCTGGCGGAGTACGCGCCGCACGCCTGGACGCTGCTGGAAGCCAACCCGGAATGGCTGGAAGCCGTTTCGTTGCCCGATGGCGCGATTGTCGCACTGCCGAGCATCAACGAACTGACGCCGAACAATACCATGTGGATTAACAAGACGTGGCTTGACCGCTTGAAAATGGGCGTGCCGACGACGGCAGAGGAACTGACGGAGGTGCTTCGTCAATTCCGCGACCGCGACATGAACCAGAATGGCAGCCGGAACGACGAAATCCCGCTGTCCTTCGTGAGCATGTGGGACCTGCGCTTCTTGGCGCACGCATTCGGCATCAATGCGGATGATTACTACCTGACGGAACAGAATGGAAAAATCAGCGAAGTGCTGACGACGGAGGAAAACCGCGCGTTCCTGACGTGGCTGCACGAGCTGTACACTGAGGGGCTGCTGGATTCGCAGGGCTTTATGGCCATGCGGCTGGTGGAGGCGGCAACGTCCTCGTCATCTTCCAGCAGCAGAGAAACGGCGAAGTATGGCGTATTCTTCGGTGCAACGCCGCAGGACGTGGTCGGCGTGAATCTCGCGTCGGAGTATATCGCGCTTGATCCACTGGTGTACAACGGCCAGCAGGTTTACCGCGATTTCACCGGCGACCTCTACCGCGGCACGTTCGCAATTTCATCCACCTGCGCAGAGCCGGAAAAGCTGCTGCAATGGGTTGATTATCTCTACACGGACGAGGGCTTCCTGGCGGCGCAGGTTGGCAAGGAAGGCGAGGACTACGACTGGAACGACGATGGCACATGGGCGTATGCCCGCACGGCGGAGGAAGTTGTCGCCATGCAGGGCACGAATACCATTTGGACAACCTCGATGCCCTCCTATGCCAGTGCGGAAATTCAAATGAAAATGGATGATGACGCAACGCACGCACTGGCAGCGGAATTGGCGCGCGTCCGGCAATGGGAAAAGCGTGCAATGCCCTTGCTCTACCTGACGCAGGAGCAGATGAACCGTGTCACGGAGCTGCAAAGCGGCATCAGCACCTATGCAGAAACGCGCATGGCGTGGTTTGTCGCGGGGGACGTGGAACTCAATGATGAAACGTGGGCAGATTTCTGCGCGCAGGTGAAGGCGCTTGGCATCGACGAGATGGTCAGTATCTGGCAAAGCGCCTATGACAACGCATGGCATCTTGACAAGTAATACTGTTTCCTGCATTCACCTGCACCATCTGCTCGCGCCTTGGCGCATTCTCATTTGAAAATAGTATATACATACGCAAACCATTCAAGAAACCATCCATTGAATGAAAGGACGGAACAAACATGAATCAGTACGCCACGATGATCCGCAACCTAAAATCGCCTGAGGTGATGGAACGCCTGATGCACCTGTACGGCCGCCGCGACGGTATGCTGGTGGAGCAGACGGGCCGCTATATTGGTTTGCTCAAACGGCATGAAGAGCTGTTTCACGAGAACCGCGAAGTGCTGATGATCAGCGCCCCCGGCCGCACGGAAATTGGCGGCAACCACACCGACCACAATCGCGGGCGTGTGCTGGCGGCGGCAATCAACCTGGATACGCTGTCTGCGGTTTCCGCGCGCGACGATATGATGGTGGAAATCCACTCCGACGGCTATCCTGCCATCAAGGTGGATTTGGGCAGCCTTGATGTCGTTGAAAAGGAGAAGGGGAAAACCCATGCGCTGGTGCGCGGCGTGGCGGCGCGGATGGCGGAACTGGGCTACAAAATCGGCGGCTTCAACGCGGCGGTGACGTCGAACGTCATGTCCGGCAGCGGCTTGAGCAGCTCGGCGGCGTTCGAGGTGATGACGTGCGCCATTTTTGACGCGCTCTACAATGGCTTCACCATTGACTACAAGACGCGCGCGAAAATCAGCCAGTACGCTGAAAACGTGTATTTCGGCAAGCCCAGCGGTCTGCTTGATCAGATGGCGTCTTCCGCTGGCGGTCTGGTGACGGTGGACTTCAAGCATGATGACCCCGATGTGCGCCCGATGCACTTTGACTTTGCCAAGTACGGTTATTCGCTGGTCGTGGTGGCGACGGGCGGCAATCACGCTGATTTGACGGACGATTACGCGGCGATTCCGGCGGAAATGAAGAAGGTGGCGGCACTGTTCAATGAACCGTACCTGCGCCGTGTGCGCCCGGAGGAGTTCTATCAGGCGCTGCCGACCCTGCGCGGCAAGGTGAGTGACCGGGCACTGCTGCGCGCCATGCACTTCTTTGAAGAGGACGAGCGCGTGGTTCGTCAGGTGGCGGCGCTTGACCGCAACGACCTGTTCGCATTCCTGTGGGAAATCATCTGCTCCGGTCGGTCGTCATATATGTATTTGCAAAACGTCTATGCGAACCCGAAGGATCAGAGCCTGTCGCTTGCGCTGGCGATGGCGGAACACATGATGCTGGACAAGGATGGCGCGTGGCGCGTGCACGGCGGCGGATTTGCTGGTACGACGCTGAACTTCGTGCCGGGCAAGCTGCTGAGTCAGTTCATCGAGACGATGGAGGGCACGTTTGGGGAGCATTGCTGCAATGTGCTGGATATTCGTCCGGAAGGCGCGGCCGTACTGCGGCTGGAATAATGAAATAATTTCGGCAAAATCTTGACAAGGACTGCCGCCTGTGCTATCATAACGATGGCGCGGGCGGCAGATTTTGCTGAAACGCGCGAAACAACTGCACAAGCCACTTGGAGCTTCTTCGGGGCAGGGTGAAATTCCCTACTGGCGGTACAGCCCGCGACCCTTCCGCACCGCAATGGGCAGGAAGGCTGAGCCGGTGAGACGAAAGTCAATTCCGGCGCCAACAGTATAGTCTGGATGAGAGAGGAAAGCTGGAAATATGCGCGGAATTTTGGCGAGTATGCCGAAGCTCCGTGATGTTCCGCCCCTGAAAAGCGAACCTGCTTCAGGGGCGTGCATATTTTTAAGGAGGCTTGTCCTATGACAAAGCAGAAAACCCGTTCCAATCTCTCTGTCCAGTACATGACGCGCATCGCCATTCTGGGCGCACTGTCCGCCGTCCTGTTCCCGCTGGAAATCCCGATTGTCGCGTTCTACAAGCTCGACTTCAGTACGCTTCCAGCGCTGCTCGGCGCGTTCTCGATGGGTCCGCTGCCGGGTCTGGCGATTCTGCTGATTAAGGACTTGTCACGTCTGGCGTATTCGTCGAGCATGTATGTTGGGGAGCTGGCGGATTTCATCATGAGCGCGGCGTTCATCCTGCCCGCGTCGCTGATTTACCGCAAGCACAAGACGCGCAAAACCGCGCTGGTCGGCATGGCGGTCGGCACGCTGTGCATGATTGTGGTGTCGGTGCTGGTGAACTGGAAGATGATGATTCCGTTCTACATGACCGCGTTCAACATGGACATGGAAGCGATTATCGGCATGGCGCAGAAGGCACTGCCGTTCGTGGATACGGAATGGAAGGTGTTGCTGTATGTGACGGCGCCGTTCAATCTGCTGAAGGGCTTTGTGCTGAGCCTGCTGACCTTTGTGCTGTATAAGCGGCTGTCGCCGATGCTGCACGTCCGGAAGTAAAGAAAATAAACACGCGGACACAGCATGAAAGCGCGCACAACTCAATCGCGAAAAAGGGTCAAGGGAGGAACTCCCTTGCAGAGTCCAGAGACAGCGTCTCTGGTGGGGTCAAGGGGCAACGCCCCTTGCGCCTCCTTATAATAGGAAGGAACATAACTATGAGAACACATTCTCCCAATGAAACACGCGAACTGGCGAAAAGGCTGGCGAAAGAGCTTCGGAGGGGGGATGTGCTTCTTTTGTGGGGCGATTTGGGCGCGGGCAAGAGCGAGTTCACGCGCGGACTGGCGCAGGGGCTTGGCGTGACGGCGACCGTCACCAGCCCGTCGTTCACCATCCTCAACGTCTACGACGACGGGCGGATTCCCCTGTACCACTTCGACTGGTATCGGCTGAACAGCGTCGAGGAACTGTACGAAATGGGCATGGAAGAATTTCTCGGAGGCGACGGCGTGGCGGTGGTTGAGTGGCCCAGCCAGTGCCCTGAAGCCATCCCGGAAACGCACCTTGACATCCGCCTGACCCCGGTGGACGAAACGACACGCGATGTGACCATTACTCCGATGGGCGGATTCCGTGAAATATCCTTGGAGGAAGAACAATGAAGCTGCTTGCTGTGGATACATCCGGGCCTGTGTGCGGCGTGGCGATTTTGACCGAGGATGGCATTCGCCATGAGTGCGCCGTCATGAACCACAAGACGCATTCGGTCAACCTGCTGCCCATGATTGACAACGCCTTTCAGTCCACGGGGCTGACGATTCAGGACATGGATCGCTTGGCTGTCGTGGTCGGGCCGGGGTCGTTCACGGGCGTCCGGCTCGGCGTCAGCACGGTGAAGGGGCTGGCGCACGGCGCGGGGAAGCCCTGCGTCGCGGTCAACGCGCTGGAAGCAATGGCGGCGGGCATCAGCGGATTCAGCGGTGTCGTCTGCCCGATTCAGGATGCGCGCGCTGGGCAGGTGTACGGCGCAGCGTTCTCCGCGGGAGAAAATCGCCCGAATCGGCTGATGGCTGACACGCCGATGAAGGTTGAGGACTATGTGGCGGAAATCAGCCGCTTCGGCGACCGCTTCCTATTCCTCGGCGACGGTATGCCCGTGCATCGGCAAAAGCTGCAAACCCTGCTGGGGGATGCTGCCACGTTCGCGCAGCCGCATCAGGCGTTCCTTCGCCCGGCAGCAGTGGCGTACCTTGCGTCGCTGGAGACGGAAACGGTTGATTACCTGACGCTCATGCCGCTCTACCTTCGCGCCCCGAACGCCGCGCTCAACAAGAAGCTGACGGAGGGTCTCCATGCCTGAAATCACGATTCGTCGGATGACGATGGACGACGTGGACGGCGTGTATGCCGTGGAAATCGGCACGTTTGTCGATGCGTGGAGCCGCGACGCCTTCGTCAGCGACATGAAGAATCCTGTTGCACGCTACCTCGTGGCGGAGCAGGACGGGAAAATCATCGGCTATGCGGGCGCGTGGGTCATCCTCGATGAGAGCCACATCACCAACATCGCTGTGCTAAAGGAACACCGCGGGCAAGGGACGGGAAAACGCCTGACGCACGGGCTGCTGCAATACATCTCTAACCTCGGTGCGGCGTACGCGACGCTGGAAGTCCGCCGCAGCAATGAAATCGCGCAGAACCTCTATAAGTCGCTCGGTTTTGTGCAGCTTGGCGTTCGCAAGCGCTATTATGCCGACAATGGCGAAGACGCGCTCATCATGGTCTGCGACCACATGCCGGCGGCTGACCCGGATTTCACGGAAGCCGAAACGGTATTTGAAGAATAAGCAATGGCGCTCGTCACATGACGGGCGCTTTTTTTGAAAGGAGCAGCTTATGGCGACGATTCTGGTGACGCACGGCATCCCGACAGAGGGATTTTCGCTGCTTTCGGGAGAGAAAATTGTGATTCCGAAGCCGCTCATGCAGTTCTCGACGGACGAACTTGCGGCGCTGATTCCGGCGGCGGATGCGGTCGTTGCGTGCGGCGCGCTGCCGGGCGAAATCATCCGCAGGGGGACGAAGCTGCGCATTATCGCGGGCTATGGCGCGGGCTATGACGGCGTGGACGTGCGCGCGGCGGCGGAATGCGGCATACCGGTCACGAACCTGCCCGACACCGTGACGGACAGCACGGCGGAACTCGCCATCGGGCTGATGCTCGCGGTTTCGCGCAGAATTGGGGAAAACAGCCTCCGCGCGCGAGAGGAAGCGCCGGAAAACCTGTTCGGCATGGGCAGAAGCATGGGGCGCAGTCTGCGCGGGCAGACGCTGGGTCTCCTCGGCTGTGGGCGCATCGGCAAGCGGACAGCGGAAATCGCGGTGGCGCTCGGAATGCGCTGCATCGGGTACAGCCGGCACGGGGTGAATCATCCGCAGGTGGAAAGCGTGACCCTGCCGGAACTGCTGGCGCAGTCTGACGTGCTGTCCCTGCACTGCCCGCTGACGCAGGAGACGCGCCGGCTGCTTGAACGTTCTGCGCTGGCGCGGATGAAGCAGGGGAGCATCCTCATCAACACGGCGCGCGGGGCGATTGTGGACTACGACGCACTGGCGGATGCGCTGGAATCGGAACATCTGCGCGGCGCGGGGCTGGACGTGTACCCAGATGAGCCGCATATTCCGCCGCGGCTGATCGCGCTGCCGCAGGTTGTGCTGACCCCGCACATCGGCACGAACACGCAGGAGACAAGGCTGCGGATGGCGGAGGAGTGCGCACGGCAAATTGCGGATGCACTGGCGGGAAAACGACCGGCGCATGTGGTGAATGGGGTAGAATAATGCCAAAATTAAAACAGCAGCAGGGGCGACAAGCGTCTCTGCTGCTGTTTTTGTGAAGTCAAAATAGCATGTTCAGGCGATAGCACGTTATTTCGTCCACGCGTCAAACTCTTCATATGTTGCCAGCACGGTGTGTGAGCCGCCGGCGGAATGTTCCGTTCCTTTGGCGTAATCAATGCCACTGGTGGCGTAGTTGTAGGTTAGGGCGACGCGGTGCTTTTCCACCACGGGGTTGGGGTGGGGGATGGCGGACAGCAGACTCTTGGTGTACGGATGAATCGGGTGAGAGAAAATCTCCTCCTTGCGGCTGGCGAGAACATACTCCTGCTCCTTCATCTTCAGCATTTCTGCGCGGGCGATTTTGCTCATGCCAATCCACTCGGTCAGCAGCAGCGCTACAATCACCAGACCGATGCCTTTGGGCATAAAAATCGCCAGCACGGACACAATCACCAGCCGCGGAATACTGTTGGCGATTTCGACGAAGCGCTGCATGATGCTGTCCACACGTCCGCCGAAGTAACCGGATAACAGCCCGTAGCTCATGCCAATGAGCATATCAATGATGATGGCGACGAAGGCAATCATCAGCGATACGCGCGCGCCGTACCACGTCCGTGTCCAGAGGTCGCGGCCGAGGTCGTCCGTGCCGAAGAGAAACGTTTTATCGGCATAAATGTCGTCGTAAGGTTCGCCCGTCACCATCTCGTGGATGGCAGGTACACGCGGACTGATGCCGACGGCGGCCTTCTTGCGTCCCTTGGCATTGAGCGCCGTGACGATTTCGTCATACGCATATCCGCTGAAAAGCGGCGCGACGAACGCCAGAAAAATCATCAGAAGTACCAGAATCAGCCCAATCATGGCGCGCTTGTTGCGGACAAAGTGCGTTGCGACACCCTTCCAGTAGCCTTGGGAAGCATAGTTGGTGTCGGTCGCAATGTCTGCCTGCTCCAACTGCGCAAAATCCCCGGCGACAGGGACGTATTCCGCTGCTTGCACCGGCGGGCAGGTTTCTAACTGTTTCATTCGTTTGTTTCCAGATGCAAGAGGCAGAGCGGTCTGCCTGAAGAAAACCGCTCTGCCTGAAGATTTCGATACGATTTTAGATTGGCTCAGCCTCTTCTAAAAGCGCACACGACTGATTACTTGATGACGGCACTCTTATACACGCGGTTCAGCGCGACAGGATGGAATTCAATCCCTTCAACGCCATCAGTAATCAGGTTTGCATTCGCCTTGGTGAACAGCGGCGCAATGACAGCTTCCTGCATGACGAGGGTTTCCGCCTTGAACAGCGCCTCCCAGCCACTTTTTCATCCGGGTTTCACCCTTTCTATATTTTGAAATGCAGGAACGACGCGCAAAACTTGCATTTCATGGAAGAATCATACCATCAAGAAAAAGTAAAGGGGCGATGAACGAAAAAACATGAAATGTGAAAAGTGGAGTGCACAGAGGAAAAATAAGAACAAGAGAAAAACAAAGGAATGTCCCAAATGGTGCGGAGAAAAGCAAACGCCGAAAAGTTCGAGAAGCCGTTTGAATACCATATACCTGAATCGGCAGTGAAAACATCTGGTATCACATGGTTCCTAAATGCTTGACTTTTCGTGCTGCCTATGTTATCTTCCTATTGTAGCGTTTGCTTTTTCTGCAGCCCCTTGCATCTCCGCAAAGGGAAGGTTATGACACACTCCCCACCACCGTCAGGAGGTATCACAATGGATGACATTCTGTTTACCTGTGCAGGAACGAGCGACCCCGTTCGCGGCAATCGCGACGGCGGCATTCTGCATATCATGCGCTATTATCACCCGAAGCGAGTATATCTCTTCCTCAGCCAGCAAATCGCCGACTTGGAAGCACAAGATCACCGCTTTGAAAAGACTTTCCAGCACATGCAGGAAGTCTGTGCAGCGCAAGGCATCGTTTATCAGCCCAGTCTTTTTATGCATAATAGCCAGCTGTGTGACGCCTCCAAGATAGACCTCGTCGAAAAGCCGCTGCTGGAGTATTTCACTTCTGTTGCCGCAGAAAATCCGAATTGCCGCATTCTGCTGAACCTGAGTTCTGGCACGCCCCAAATGAAAACGCTGATGCAGTTTCTTTCGGTTGATTCCCCTTACCATGTGTTAGGGGTTCAGGTTGATGGCCCGCAGCAAAACAAAAAAGATCAGTCGCGCACGGACAACGAAACATATAACGTTGACTACGAATTGGCAACAAACTTTGATGATGAGCCGGATTGTCTGCCGGAAGGCGAACGGCGCAACAGAACGTCCGAGCCGGAAATGTTTGCCATCAAACATCAGCGCCATCGCCATCAGCTGCTGAAACTGTTGGAACGGCAGGACTATGACGCCATGCTGGATATGTCGCAGAATTTACCCAAACAGCTGCAAACGCTGCTCCAGCATTTGAACGCAAGAAACAACTTGCAAAGCGAGGAAGCCTACAAGCTGTCAAAGGAGCTGACGGATTTAGGCTTTCCGCTGTATCCGGCAATGAAAAGTGATTCGCATTACCGCGATTTAAGCGAGTACTATCTGCTGCTGCGCAATCTGCAAAAACTGGGGCGGTATTCGGAATTTGTGCTGCGGCTGAATCCGTTTTTGACGGAGCTGCTATATACCCTGCTTATGCAGACGGAATTTGCTGGCTATCTGAAAAAGAACAACGGTCGAATTGATGTCGCGACGGATGTGCTGAACAGCAAGCAACCGGAACTGATGAAAAGGCTTCAAGCCGAAGCGCAGAGAACGCTGCTTGATTACAAAAATTTTAGCATCTTTCTTGGCATTTCTATGCTGCTTGTCACAGATACACTCTCCGACGCGCATCGGAATTTCCTTCGTGCCTGCAATGCGCTCAACACAGCGCAGCGCAACACAGCCGCGCATCAGCTTCATGCTGTGCTGGAAGAGGACATCAAGCACGATTGCTTCTTCGGCATCAAGCACTATGGTTCTGCTGAAATTGTGCAGAAATTAGGCGAACTGCTGGCACAGGCATACCCGGATGTGTGCGACAAGTCGCTTTTCAGGATTTACGACCGCTGCAACGACTACATCAAGGCGCATTTGCAGCTGGGCGCTGCGAACCTCTAATTTTTGTGCGCCAAATCGGCAGCTTTTTCAGAGGTTCGCACCGCTTTGGGGATTGTTTTGACCAGCTTTGGGTGTTGTTTTGCCGAACTTTCGCTTGACTTTTTCTGCTGCTTGTGCTATTCTTCCATTATCAGCACAGCTTCTTTTGTGGAGCTTTGCTGATGTAGCTTATCCCCGCGAGGGGACGGTTACAATTTTTCACCTTTCGAGAATCGCCTATATGGAGAAGATGCAGCTCATCCCCGCGAGGGGACGGTTACCCGTAATGGTTAATTGTACAGAACACCTCTCGTGATGCAGCTTATCCCCGCGAGGGGACACCCCACCTTGTCCACTTGTTCTTTCCGGCATTTTTCGTCTATTTCTTGACATTCTGGACGAACTGTGTTATTCTTAGTGGTGAACTTTTCCTTCTTGCTAACGGAGGTGGTTTTTTGAACGAATTAACTTTACAGGCAACCTTCGCCGGTTTGCTGCATGACATCGGCAAACTTGTCTGGCGCGCTGGACTGGGGGAAACGCACGCACGCGTTCGCAGGCGCGGAATACTTGAAAGCACATTTTGCTGATCCCAAAGCGCAGAATTTCCTCGCCTGCGTGCAGTATCATCACGAAAAGGAACTGCGTGCGGCTTCTTTGCCGGCAAATCATCCCGCCCATATCACCTGTGCAGCCGACTCGATTGCTGCCTCCATCGACCGCCGCGGCATCGAATCGGGCAATCAGGATTATGATGCTTCACAGCCGCTGCTGTCCATTTTCTCGCATCTTAATGGCGAACACCACAAGCAGTTTGTCGCTCCTATTCAGCCAAGCGGCAGCGTTCCGTTTCCCGTTTCCAGCGCGTCCGCTGCGAAAAGCGACTACGAGCAGCTCTTCCGCCATTTTGAGCAGGGCTTATCGCACATCGGCTATGGCGCGGAATGGCTGAATGCGCTGCTTGCCTTGCTGGAAGAATGCACGTCCACCGTGCCTGCCAGCACCTATCGCGCGCAAAGCGAGGATGTTTCGCTGCATGACCATCTGAAAGTCACCGCTGCCGTCAGCGCCTGCATCAGCGAATATCTGCTGGCACAGGGGATTGACAATTGGCGGGACTATTTGCAGTCTCCCACCTCTGATTTCCACAAAACCAACGTTTTTCTTTTGTACACCGCTGATATTTCCGGTATTCAGAAGTTCATTTACACCGTCGCCACCCGCGGCGCACAGCGCGCACTCCGCAGCCGTTCCTTCTTTCTGGAGCTGTTCATGGAGAATTACATCGACCTTGTGCTGGATGCGTGTGGTCTCAGCCGTGCGAATCTGCTTTACAGCGGCGGCGGGCATTGTTATCTGCTGTTGCCCAACACAGATGCCGTCAGAGACACGGTGCGTGAAGTCAACCGAAAGACAAATGACTGGCTGATTGCGCAGTTCGGTATCCAGCTTTTCCTTGCCAACGGCTGGTGTCCGTGCAGTGCTGATGCGCTGTGCAATCGCCCCGCGGAAGAATCCCCCTACAAGGAGATTTTCGCCAAGGCTTCCGCTGTCCTCAGTCAGCATAAGCTGCAGCGTTATTCCGTTGCGCAAATCAAGCGCTTGAATCAGTTTGCCGATGTGCTTTCCGGGCGCGAATGCACCGTCTGCGGGCGCGTGGACAATTTGCAGGAGAATCGCTGCCCGTGGTGCCGCGCATTCGAGAACATTTCGCGGAAATTGCAGAATCCGCAGTATACCGCTTTTTGCATCACCCGCGATTCATCCACATACGACTTGACCCTGCCTGACCGCAATGGTCAGGATGTTTCCCTGCTTTTGCTGACGGAGGACGAAGCCGCCAAGCAAATTGCGCAAGACCGGCAGATGATTCGCTTGTATGGCAAAAATCGCACCATTCTCGGCGCGCAGATCTGCACACGGCTCGACTTGTGCGATTATTATGCCAGCAATCTGAACACATCGTTGGCGGCGCAGTCCGAGGGGATTCGCCGCCTTGCCATCTGCCGCATGGATGTGGACAATCTGGGCGAAGCGTTCATTTCCGGCTTTGAGCAGAAAGACAAGCCGCTGCCGAAGGAACGGTATCATTTCGTCACACTCTCCCGAACGACCGCGTTTTCTCGGCAAATGTCGCTCTTCTTCAAGCGCTATATGAACCTTGTGCTAACGCAGAATGAACAAAAGCCGCTGCAAATTGCCGTCATTTATTCCGGCGGCGACGATGTGTTTCTGCTGGGCGCGTGGAATGACGTCATCACCGCGGCAACGCGGATTGCGGATGCTTTCCATGCTTATACATCCGGCGCATTGACCATCAGCGCAGGCATTGGGATGTACGATGCGAAATATCCCATCCGCATGGCTGCCGAAGAAACGGCTGCCTTGGAGCAGCACGCCAAAAACGAGCCCGGCAAAAATGCGATTGCCTTGTTTGATCCGCAGGAACATCACACCTATTCGTGGCCTGTCTTTACCAGCGCCGTCTTGGGCGAAAAATATCAGGCGCTGAAAACCTTTTTCGATGGGCAGGATGAGCGCAGGATGGCTTTCCTGTACAACATCACGCATCTGCTTCGTCTCGCATCCACAGACAAGCTGAATCTGGCACGGTTAGCCTATCTGCTGGCACGCCTGAAGCCAAGCAGCTTTGATAAGGAAAAAAGCGCACAGTACGACGCATTCTCCAAGGCGGTGTACCGCTGGGCAGCCATTCCGCAAGAGCGCGACCAGCTCATCACTGCCATCTACCTATATGTCTACTTGAACAGAAAGGTGGAAGATTCAAATGGCTTACAACAATAACTACAATAGCTATAACAATCAGCGGCAGCCATCCAGAGGCGGCTTCACACCTGCGCCTGCCGCTCCGGTTGAACCCAAGGCAATCCCGGCAAACTATGTTGATCTTGCAGAAACGCTGATGAGCGCAAATTCAAAAAGCATCACAACATCCAAGCTGCGCAACTGGTTCAGCATTGCCAACGATATCTATAATGTAGAAAGCCGCAGCAGCGAAATCGGCCTGAAGCCGGAAAGCTGCACAAAACTGCTGAATTTGCGCGTGCGCATTGTCTACGATGCCGGCAAGGATTCCAAGATTAAGGATTTTGTCACCAGCGCGAATTTGCTTTCGTATATCAAAGGCATCGGCAGCAGCCGCGAGCAGATGATTCGTTTTGCACAGTACATGGAGGCCTTGGTCGCCTATCACAAATTCTTCGGCGGGAGGGAAGCATAACAATGTACGGAAAAATCATCATCCACTGCGTTTTGACCGTCAAAACAGGATTGCATATTGGGGATTCCTCTGCCTTTTCTGCCATTGGCGCAGTGGACAGCCCGGTTGTTCGCGACCCTTACACCAATCGGCCCATTATTCCCGGCAGCAGTTTGAAGGGAAAAATCCGCACACTGCTTGTTCGCAGCAAATGCAAGGATATTGAGCATATGCCCGACCACAAGGAGGACGACTCCGCCATTCTGCGGCTTTTCGGTTCCGCTGCGCCTGTCAAACGTTCCCGGCTTCAGTTCGCTGACTGCTTTGTATCCAATGCCAGCGATTTTGCAAGCATTGGTTTGACGGAAGTAAAGGCGGAAAACACCATTAACCGTCAAACCAGCCAAGCTAATCCGCGGCAAATTGAACGCGTTACAGCAGGCGTTCAGTTTGGCTGCACCATTGTCTACGATATTGAAAATTCCAGTGAGCTGACCCCCGATTTGCAGCTGCTGGCGCTTGGCATGAAGCTGCTTCAGATGGACTATCTGGGCGGTCATGGTTCGCGCGGCAGCGGGCGGGTTGGCTTTTCCGATTTTTCTTTCCAGCATTTTCAGGATGAAACCTCCGACCAAACGTTGATGGACATTTTCAAGGAGGCCGAGAACTATGAATTATTCCCTAATTCGTCTGCGGTTTGATGGCCTTGCTCACTTTGGCACTTCCGATTCTGCGCTTTCCTTATTCACATCAGAAGATCATTTCTATGCCGATACGCTCTTTTCCGCACTTTGCCACACTGCATTGTCTCTCCACGGCATTGATGGACTCCATTCGCTCCTTCAGCAGGCTGCGGATGGTTCATTGCTGCTCAGTGACAGTATGCCGTGGCACCGTACCGCGCACGGTGTTGATTACTACCTGCCCAAGCCTTGCAGGACTTTTTCTCGTCTCCCGCAAAAACAGGACATGCCGCAGGGCAGCCGCAAAGCAATGAAAAAGCTTGCATGGATTCCCGTTCGCAGCTTTTCTGATTTCTGGCGTTCTATTGCCGGAGAAGCCTCTTATCAGCCGCAGCCGGATGCTTTCGGGACACTTGCAGGCAGAACGCAGGCCGCCGTGTCCGACGAAACGGATGCCGTTCCCTATCAGGTGGGCGCATATCGCTTCTTTCCTGATTGCGGTTTGTATGTGCTGATTGGCTGCAAGGAGCAGCGTCAGCTGGATTATTGCGCCGAATTGTTTACGGTGCTTGGTTTGTCCGGCATTGGCGGAAAAACCAGCGTCGGCTACGGGCGTTTTACCGTCGAAGAGCAGATTCGTTTGGACGATTCTGATGATTCCCAGCTGGTATTCCTCCAACATGCGCTGGCGGACGCATCTGCGCCCTATCAATTGCTGCTGACAAGCAGTTTGCCGCGCGATGATGAGCTGGAACAAACCATGCAGCACGCGCAGTATCGGCTGATTCGCCGGAGTGGTTTCATCCAATCAAACACATTTAATGCAGAGCCATTCAAAAAGCAAACGCAGTATTACCTTGCCGCCGGCGCAACTTGTACGCAGCGTTATCACGGGGATTTGTACACCGTTGCCGAATCGGGCAATCACCCCGTTTACCGCTATTCCAAGCCGATGTTTCTGGGGGTGAAGGCATGATTGAATCAGGAACGCTCCAATGCTTTGACTTGACGCTGACAACGCAAGGGCTGCTCCACATTGGGGACGGCAAAGTCATCCCGAAAAAATTTTACATGCTGAACGGCAATACCATATCCTACATTGATGAAGAACGGCTGTTTGCCCTCCTCCTCCGTCGAAATCAGCTGGAGCGTTTTGAAGCCTATTGCCTTGGTGCGGACACAGATTTAGGACGCTTCTTCAAGAACATTGCACTTTCTCCCGCTGAGCAGCATGCGCTTGTGCGCTGCACCTTCCGCAGTGCCGATGCACTTGATGAAAACCATTCGTGCAAGGAAATTCGTCCGTTTATCCGCAACACGGCCGATCAGGTTTACGTTCCCGGCAGCAGTATCAAAGGCGCGCTGCGCACAGCCCTGCTTTTTTCCATGATTCAGCAGGATGGCAGCAAAAAAGCCCCTCTTGATTGGCAGAAGCCAAGGGGCGCTTTTGAAGCACGTTATCTCCATCAATTGTATCCGCAGATTGAGCGCGATACACCGCAGAAAGACATTCTACGCGGACTTTCTGTTTCCGACAGTCAAGTCATCGCAGACAGTGCCATGTGTTTAAGCTGCAAGTGCGATGCCAGCGTCAGCGGCGCTGTCCGCAAACTGCCCCTCTGCCGTGAGTGCATTGCGCCGGGGCAGCTGATTCATACTACGCTGACGTTGGACCAGTCCATCCTGCGCGGCAGAATTACCAAGGAATCCTTGCTGCGTGCCATCCAAACCTTTGCCGCATACCATCAAAAAACGTACGCTGAACATTTTACCGTGCCTGACCATGCGCATTATCAGCTTGCAGCGTCAACGCTCTTTCTTGGCGGCGGCGCCGGCTTTTTCAGCAAAACGCTGTCGTACCCCTATGAGGGAAAGCAGCTTGCTTTGCAGCATGTTTCTGCGTTCATGTGCAAGTCTTTCCGTGCGCATCATCATGAAAACGACCCTGCACTGGGCATCTCCCCGCATACTATGAAATATGGACTGTATCAGCAGGAGTTATTCCCGTTCGGTCCATGCAAGGTGGATATTCTATGATAAAACAATACCGAATCAGCTTGGAAAGCAAGCAAGCTGGGCTCAATGCGTCGATTGCCTATCCGCTTTACGCATGGCTGTTGTCACAAGTGCCGACTGAAGTTGGTACGGCGCTTCACGAGCAAGCCACCCGTCCAATCAATCAGTATATTCTTTGGAATGGTGCTGCCAATCGCGGCGAATGGGTGGTTAACCTCATGACCGACGAGATGGTCGAAATATTTTCGCCTGTCTTGAATGCACTTTCCGTCATTGCTCTGCGAAGCGGCACATTGATTGCCACCGCAGGAAGCACCGTGGAAGTCCCAAATTTCCAGCATCTGTTGAAGTGCGGCGAATCGCTGTCAAGCGTTCAGCTTTTTCCAATCCACTTTCTAACGCCCACAACGTTCAAGCAGGATAAGCGTTATGTGATTTTCCCGCAGGAATCGTTGATTTTACAGTCCCTGATCTCCCGCTGGAATGTCAGTTTTCCTGAAGCTCCGATGGATGACGAAGATGCTTTTCAGGCACTTCTGCGCGGCATTCACATTGTGGATTACAATTTGCACACCACACGCTATCCAATGAAGCAAGTGCGGCTTCCTGCATTTCAGGGGCGGATTAGCATTGAAACGCGCCTGCCTGCGCCCATGATGGCGCTGTGGACAACGCTGTACAGCTTTGCCCCTTATGCCGGGATTGGTGTCAAGACGACGCTGGGGATGGGCGGCGTGTCAATGATGAAGGCATCCAATCTGCCTGTGTGACCCCTCTATTTAATGATATATTTCGGATGCCCACACATGAACGACGGGTGTTCCCCGATGGAAAGCCCCTGTGATTAACCCAGCCACCTCCTATGCGAGTAGAAGAATCGCATGGGAGGATTTTTGGTGTGCCCCGCATAATACTACTTCCAGATTCACCTGCGCCATCTGCTCGCGCCTTTTCCGCTCTGTCGTCCGGTCATTCCACTTAGCATATATTGATTTTTCTTTGGTGATTTTTGAGACGTTGCGCCAAATGGAAAGCAATCCGCAAATCAAGGCGCGTCTTTCGCAGATTCAGTATTTGGTTGTAGACGAGTATCAGGATATCAACAATCTTCAGGAAAAGCTGATTCTTCGGATTGCGGAGGCAGGTGCGAATATTTGCGTCGTGGGCGAAGATGACCAGACAATTTATCAGTTTCGAGGCAGCAACGCGGACAACATGATTACCTTCACACAGCGATATGCCCATGTGCATCAGGTGCATTTGGAGCAGAATTTCCGCTGCGCACCGGGCATTGTGGATATGGCGGATTGCGTGATTGCCAACAATGCGTATCGCCTGCCGAAGAAGATGATTTCCGGTGCGGTCGCGCTACAGGCAGACATCGAAGCAAATCGGTATGATGACAAAGAAGCGGAATTTGCCGCGATCGCTGAACGCATCGAAGAACTGCATAGGGTGGGCGTGCCATATCGCGAAATTGCAATCCTCGTCAGAAAGGGAAAGTTGGTTGCACAGCTTTCTCCTGCGCTGAATCGTGCGGGAATCCCATTTGAAGCCGATAGTGCGGAAAATTTCTTCATCGGCGACTATTTTCAGCGCTTTGTGGATACCCTGCGGTTTTTGAACGATGGCGATAGGGCAAAACTCAATGAATGCTGGAAGAATTTTGCGGATGCGTCCGCAATCATAACGGGATTTAAGTTTCTGCGAAGAATACGGGGTGGTTTTCAGCCATTTAGCAGGATTCTGTGTGAATTTTGCGAGAAAATCAACTTCTTGGATGATGTGGCGGAAGACCTTGATGCGCGCAGAATGAGTTTGGATGGAATCAAAAGAATTTTAGATGACTTTGATGAGATCTATGGCGATTATCAGCTGTCAAGACGCGTCGATATGCTCCTGAAATTTCTTGCGAAACGAGCGGCAAAGGAATATCGGTACATCAGCTTTCAAGAGAAGGCCCCCGACAATGATGCCGTGCAAATCATGACGGTTCACAAGGCAAAAGGGCTGGAATTTCACACGGTTTTTCTGCCTGAACTTACGAAAAATGAGTTTCCCGCGCGTACGCTGGGCGGGAAGCAATACTATCATGTGCTGGGCGGCACATTTGCGGAAAACAAAGACAAATATCAAAGTACGCTTGATGATGAGCGGAAACTCTTCTATGTTGCTGTCACCCGCGCAAAACAAAACCTGTATATGTCCTATGCATCGGCAACGCAGCCGGTGTCATGCTTCGTACAGGAAGCGGCACAGTCACCGTATTTGCAGATAAACGACCGCGATTTGATCTGCAATCCGAAAGCCTCCGCTGATTCCGACAAGGCAGAACTCGCCCAGTATGCACGCAGTCAGCTGCAAGATTACTACACGGAAGCGTGCCGCATTCTTCCGGAGGCAGATGCGGACTTAAAGCGTATCGAAGGACTATCGCCCGACGAGATGATTGCGGAAGCAGAAAGAAACAGCTTGCTGTAACGAGGTTTATTTCTCGTGCGAACAATGCGCTTGAATTGCACTTTTTCTCGGAATTTTTGCCCGGCAGGGATGACGCAGCTGGGTTGGACTCAATTATGAGGGGTACATCAGGTACATCACAGCGCGATCGGCCGGACGACGATCGGCCGAACGACGGTCAGCAGGAGGATGCCAGCACGGCGCAGGCACAAGCGGCGCTATCCGCCCTCTTGCAGGACTGGCAGCACATTGCCGAGCAGATGCAGACCGACTTGGAGACGTTCCACAAGCAGCGCGGCGACGAGGCAGGCGGCATGATACAGAATCTCCGCGCCGTCAACCGGGAAAAGTACGACTACACGGCGTTCCTGAAGAAATTTGCCGTGATGGGCGAGGCCATGCGCATCAATGACGATGAGTTCGACTATGTGTTTTACAGCTACGGGATGCAGCTTTTCCCCGAAAAGCGGATGCCGCTCATTGAGCCGCTGGAATACAAGGACGTGAAGCGCATCCGCGAGTTCGTCATCGCGATTGACACGTCTGGGTCGGTGATGGGCGAACAGGTGCAGGCGTTTTTGCAGAAGACGTACAACATTCTGCAAAGCACGGAGAGCTTTTTCAGCCACATCAACGTCCACATCATCCAGTGCGACGAGGACATTCAGGAGGACATCAAAATCACCTCGCGGGAGGAGTTTGACCACTATCTGCAAACGATGGCCATCGAGGGGCTTGGCGGAACGGACTTCCGCCCGGTATTCCAGCGGGTGGATGAGATGATTCGGGACGGGGAGTTTGCCAACCTGAAGGGGCTGATTTACTTCACGGATGGCTACGGCTTATTCCCGGAGCGGATGCCCGCCTATAAGACCGCGTTTGTGTTTGTGGAGGATGGCTGCGGGATTCCCGAAGTGCCGGTGTGGGCGATGAAGCTGGTGCTGACGAGGGAAGAGGTGGAAGAGATGGCTGAAAGCACCAATAAATGACGCGGAGGAAAAGCAGATGGATACAGCCTTATCCGTTGCCGCGCTTGTAGTATCCTTGTTTTCGGCGGGGTTCACGCTGTATACGTTCATCTGGACGAGAAAGTCCGAGACCGGAAACAGGCGACACTGGAAGCATACAATCGGCTGCAAGAGCAGGTGCTGGATCATTTGAACGTGTACATGCCCAAGCAAATTGCGGAGATTGCGAAGAACACACGTTCCGAAGAGTACAAGCAGATAAGCGCCTATGTTGCGCGAATCGAGCATTTCTGCGTCGGTGTAAACCAGAAGATTTATGATTGAAACGTGGTTTACGAACTGGCGCAGGGCTACTTGGACGGCACGATAAAGAGCCGAATTGAGCCGATGATTGAGAAGAAGAACCGTTTTGGACACGATTATTACGCCAACATTCATCAATTTTACGATTGGATGGAGAAGGAGCGAAAAGAAAAGGAGCGCAAAGGAAAATGAGCGACTTTCAGATTGAAAATGGTGAGCTGGTGGAGTATACGGGAAGGGTGGGGATGTGGTGATTCCAGATTCGGTTACATCCATCGGGGATAGGGCGTTCTATGATTGCCACAGACTGACGAGTATAAACATTCCGGACAGCGTTACGTCCATCGGGAAAGAGGCGTTCAGTAACTGCAGCAGCCCGACGAGCATAAGCATTCCGGACTGCGTCACGTCCATCGGGGAAGAGGCGTTCAGTGGCTGCAGCAGACTGACGAGCATAAGCGTTCCGGACGGCGTTACCTCCATCGGGTATTGTGCGTTCCATGCTTGCCGCAGCCTGACGAGCATAAGCATTCCGGACAGTGTCACGTCCATCGGGGATAATGTGTTCTATGGTTGCAAAAGCCTGACGAGCATAAGCATTCCGGACAGCGTCACATCCATCGGGAATCAGGCGTTCAGTGGTTGCAGCAGCCTGACGAGTATAAGCGTTCCTGATTCCGTTACTTCCATCGAAGCACCAGCATTCACGGAATGTGAAAATCTGCAAGACTTCACCTGCCCTTCTTCTTTCGCGAAGCAGCTGCAAACCATACTGCCTAAAACGAAGACAACCATCATCCTTCACATCCCCGACATTTCAGGCATGAGCACCAAATTTCTTCTCAGTGCTGTAATCGGCTTTGCCGAGGACAACCGCGATTGCACCGACGAAAACGGCAAAGCATATGTGAAATACATCAAAGCCAACGCCGCAAAGCTGGTTGGTTTGGCAATTGAGCATCCCGCGTTGTTCTACCTGATGCTTCGTGAAAAGCTGATTTCCGCCAAGGATTTGGACGCATTCACAAAAGCCGTGCAGGACAGCGGCAATACGGAGCTGATTGCGGCAGTGCTGGACTATGCCAACAGCAGCGTTTCCGAAAAGGACAAGGCAAAAGTTCAGCAGAAGAAAGAAACGCTCGACACGAATGTGACGAATTTCCTGTTTGATGCGGAACAAATTGAGCAAATCAGCGGGAAAACGTTCGCTGTCACGGGCAAGCTCAAAACCTTTGCCAGCCGCAACGAGCTGCAAGCCTGCTTGGATGCGTGCGGCGCGACGCTGACGGAAAACCTTTCACGCAACGTGAATTACCTCATCACGAACACGCCGGATTCGGGCACGGCGAAGAATCGGGAGGCCGAATCGCTGGGAATTTCGCGCATCACCGAGGCGCAATTCAACGAAATGGTTGGCAGAAAAGTGTAAAAAATGCCCTCCGCCGGTTACTCACAACCGCGGAGGGCATTTCTATATCCTCATTTCGTCCTCTAAAAAGTGCGAATTTGATATTTTGATACACAAAAGGTGGAAACCTGTTGAGGAGATTAGCACCTTCACCTCTTGAACCCCATGAAAAGCATTCGACGAGCCGCAAACCCTTGCACCACAAGGCTTTGCGGCACTTTCACAAGTGCCTAATAACCCCGAAATAACCCCGAACTCATGAACGGAACGATTTTAGCCCCTGTGCTGTGTATGCGGTTCAATGTCAAGGCGACAATAAGCACAGGAGGTTTGCTTGATGAAAATGATGATGACGAACGAACTGCCTGCCGAAATCATGGAGAACGGCATTCACTACACCCTTGTGGGCGACTACTACTTTCCTACTTGTATGCTGGCGGACAGGTCGCCCAATGGCAAGTGGGCATCCCTGTATGAGCGCTATTTGCAGGAGAAGCATCCACACGAGTATGTCAGGCTGATTTGGGCGGATGAACTGGCGGCGCTGCTGGAATCCGTGCAGAAGGAGTGCGAAGAGCGGGTGGAGGTGCTTGTTCGGGAGATGGCGGAGGTGGAAGGCGTGGATGAGGAGATGAAGGAAAATGAGCAGATGGAGTGGGTGCGGAGGATGGAAGTGATTTGCGGCAGGGTAGAGGAGGTTGTGCGCGAGGAAATCATGGGATAAGTGAAGAGAGGAACGGCGGCAGGGACGCGACCGGGGTGACGGGCTACCCGTTCTTCGGCGATTTGATTCTGGACAGCCTGAACTGCACGGAAAACGCGATGACGCAGGCGTGCGCCTTCAAGGCGGCGGAACTGTGCCTGATTGCGCAGAAGCAGGCGGAAATGGTGTATCAAGCGAAATAATGCAAGAAAGCAAGCCCGTCGGCTGCCTGTGATTTGTACAGGCGGTCGGTGGGCTTGCTTGGTTGTATACAATTCCGCTTACGCTCGAATGCCGCTTCCGCCTCGGCTTTACGGATTTCCTCTTCGCGCGTTTCCGGGTTCCAAATGAGAATGCGCCAAGACACGAGCAGATGTGCAGGTGAATTTGGAAATAGTATTTTGCCCGGATGCAAAAAATGCGGCGGCTTCCGGGGGAAAGTCGCCGTGAGAAAGTATGCAGTTTTCATCAATTGCTCATCTGCTGTTTCTTGATGCCGTAATGTGCAGCCCCATTTGCTCCAGCTCATCAGAAGTGGTCACAAGCACCGTTGCAGAAAGCCACTTGATTTTCTTCTCAAGTTCCTCCCGCAGCCGTCGTCTGATGGTATGCTCATCGCGGCTCGCACAGGCAAACTTCCCGTCAAGCACCAGTACCACCACGATTTTTCGCTGACCGTTTGCAATCTCTTGACTGCACAATGCTCGTGCGAACGCATCACACGATGCATGCTTCGTCGCAGGCATTGGATTGCTGAATGCACCCAACATGCCCGCCAGCGTCATCGCCGTTTTCTGGGCAACTTCAATGTCAAGGCTGTCTCTTGTGGATACGTCGCGTCCATCAGCGCCCGCCGTGTTGCGCTTCTGGTTATTCGGAGCAATCCGCCAGCGGTTGCCCGACTCATCACCAATGCAGTTTTTCACCTCAATCAGCACATAGTGCTTGTCCGATACCGCAATAAAATCCACAGCTTTCGCGCCGGGCTGTGCGTTGAACCGCTCGGTATAATACGGCGTATCATCATACTTCAGCACCAAATTGCCATATTGCTCGCCGAACATAAATTCGATATCACTCTCTGATACGATCATAGATGAATCCCTGCTCTCTGTTGTATATCGCATCAAATTCTTCCATGATGCTGTTGTGCTGAAGTTCGCTGATGGTATCCGCCATTTCCGCCTTTATTGCGCCATCCTCAAAGAAAAGGGAGAAGAAACGGATGTTAATCTGGTCGGTATTGGATTCCGGAAATGCCATATACATGTTCAGATACTGCTGGAGGAAATAATCATGCGTTGTGATGAAAATCTGCACCTTGAGTTTTGCAAGCTGCATCATAGCATCCACCAGCGGGCGAATCATGCCGGGATTCATGTTCGTCTCCGGCTCATCCCAGAACAGCACCGAATTGGCATTCAGGCAGCCGTTCCGAATGAGATAGGTGATGGTCGCCAGCTTGCGATAGCCCTCGGAGACAAGCCCCATTTCAAATTCTCCGCCATTTTCTGCATTGAGATAAAATTTTTTATCATGCTGCACCGTTGTCCCGTGGAGAATTTCATCCAAACTGGCTAACACCTGATTATGCTCATCGGAATTTTTCCTGCGCTTCAGCGGACGATCCAGCAGCTTTGCAAGGTCATAATACGTTTCCTCAAACGCAATATGGTATTCCTCATACAGCGACGTGAAATTCTCCGTCGCCGAAATGATTTCCTTCGGCGGAAAATACACCGCCGTATGGTCAGGCGATGCCGTATGCTCCATCTTCGGCAAGATAAGCGTGGCAATTTTGCTTGCTCGATTTCCGAAATTCACATCAATGCTCGTGCCGTTTTCATAGCCCATTGAGGCTGTCATTTGGGCATTGCCCTGCTTTCGCCGCACGAGTCTGCCCACTTTCCCGTTGTCCGGGCGAAATACGCCGCACAGCTTTTCGGAAAACCTGTTCACCGCTGCTTCCTTTGTCTCTGTGGAGTTCCACTGTTCATAGGACTTATGCAGGCTGTACATCAGCTTTATCAGCGCCGTTTTGCCCGTGCTGTTTGTGCCGCAAATCACATTGATTCCCGGCGACCACTGAAAATCGGCTTGCTGAAACAGCATAAAATCAGACAGATGCAATTGGCTGATTTTCACACTCATCCATTCCTTTCCCAAAGCAGTTTCATGTCTGCTTTGCGCAAGAAGCACAGCTTCTCTCCGATATTGTTGCAGGTATGAAACAGATTATCCGCTGCGTCGGATTGCGATTTGCTTCCGCACAACTCGGCGCACGTTGCTTGTACGTCAATCACTATAACATTGATTCCTGCTATTGTCAACGGTTATTGTCAGAATTTCCGCCCAATTGCAAAAACGCGGCAATGGCTTCTTCATATTGTCCATTTTCGCGCAGCATCACTGCTTGCTGGTACTTTATTTCCATTATGCCCGCAATCTGCGCCTTCGCGCCGCTCTAATCTCCCAACTCCGCAAACGCTGCAATTGCCTCGTCATATAGTAGTAGAACCATCTGGAATGACATAGTTCCAAAACGGAGCGGGGACGTTTTGGATTATCCGCTGGGTAGTAGAACCATCTGGAATGACATAGTTCCAAAACACCACCGGCGGACAACCCATAGGGGAAAATGTAGTAGAACCATCTGGAATGACATAGTTCCAAAACCATAATATTGCCGGAACAGCCCGACTGGTAGTAGTAGAACCATCTGGAATGACATAGTTCCAAAACCGTCCGTGAAGTTCGTCCGTTAAATCACGGGTAGTAGAACCATCTGGAATGACATAGTTCCAAAACTGTCCATTGCGCGCTGCGTCGGACAGTTGTGTAGTAGAACCATCTGGAATGACATAGTTCCAAAACCAATCGGCTTTTCCTGCCGTTTCGTGCTGGGTAGTAGAACCATCTGGAATGACATAGTTCCAAAACATTCGCGGTGCATAGCCGCAATTTTGCGGTGTAGTAGAACCATCTGGAATGACATAGTTCCAAAACAGCGTCGCCACGTCCATCAGGCGCAGTGTCGTAGTAGAACCATCTGGAATGACATAGTTCCAAAACCTTCCTTTGCCTTGGCGAAAGACTCAAAACGTAGTAGAACCATCTGGAATGACATAGTTCCAAAACCGTCGGTCTTCGCTTCCTTCCGTAAGAAAGGTAGTAGAACCATCTGGAATGACATAGTTCCAAAACCCACCGTAAGCTGGTTGTCCAGCATCTTGCGTAGTAGAACCATCTGGAATGACATAGTTCCAAAACGACAGAAAGAGGTAACGTATGGATTTCAAGGTAGTAGAACCATCTGGAATGACATAGTTCCAAAACTGCAGGAACGAAAAAAACGAAAGGAGTGATGTAGTAGAACCATCTGGAATGACATAGTTCCAAAACCGGTTCAGCTCGGCAAGGCTGGGCTGCACCGTAGTAGAACCATCTGGAATGACATAGTTCCAAAACTCCCTGTTTGCGGCGCTCATTGCCATGCGAGTAGTAGAACCATCTGGAATGACATAGTTCCAAAACGCCCCGGCAAGGCAAGCGGCATGCACCTTGGTAGTAGAACCATCTGGAATGACATAGTTCCAAAACAAGGCGACCTTTGCAAGGCGCTGGACGCGGGTAGTAGAACCATCTGGAATGACATAGTTCCAAAACACTGGTCATCAGTAAGGCGCATACCCTCAAGTAGTAGAACCATCTGGAATGACATAGTTCCAAAACGCGGAGGGGACGAACGAGGCGGCGGAAGGGGTAGTAGAACCATCTGGAATGACATAGTTCCAAAACCTGACGAGAGCCGGACGCGGAACCGGCCGAGTAGTAGAACCATCTGGAATGACATAGTTCCAAAACACATTACCCTCGAAAATAATTAAAGCATTGGTAGTAGAACCATCTGGAATGACATAGTTCCAAAACCTGAACACGACGACGAGATCGTCCGATAAGGTAGTAGAACCATCTGGAATGACATAGTTCCAAAACGCCGCAGTACACCCCGGTATACAACGAGGAGTAGTAGAACCATCTGGAATGACATAGTTCCAAAACCAGCCTTTGCGCCCGTCGCCGTGGATGGCGGTAGTAGAACCATCTGGAATGACATAGTTCCAAAACCTGTGGGGCTGTGGTGCTGTCTGCTGCCCCGTAGTAGAACCATCTGGAATGACATAGTTCCAAAACCTCAAATCCATGAGGTAGGAACCTTTCAGTCGTGAGCCGCTGCCACGCCGGATGGTTCTTTTCTTTTTCAGTATATCACAGCTTGATGATTTTGTCATCATAATTCTGATCAATTTGCCAACGAATTTCCTGCTCATGCATCGGAATCGCCTGATTTTGAAAAATCAGCAGCGTCTTTACTTTCGTGTAGGCGGCATACTTGATAAGCTCTTGCCAATCCGCCTCCGAAAAGTAGTTGTCAAGATTGCAGAGAACCAGCAGTTTTTTCGGCATCCACTCCGCAAGAACATCCAGCAGTTTGCAGATTCGCACCAGCGGCGACGTATTCAGCGGGCAATCAAGCTGCACACCGAGTGCCTTGCAGGCATCCTGTACCGTCATTTCGTCCGGCGCGCTGATTTCCAGCGGGATTTCGCGCGTCACGTCCTGAATGAAATCTGACAGCTCCACCATCTGCTTTTCCCAGCGGACCTGTCGCAGCGGATTTTTGCGAATGAGCTGATTAATTTCCCCGTAAAGTGCCGTCATGATTTTCTTGTTCGCAAAATCAATGTGGAACGGGTCGGTGACGACGTACAGCAGCTTTGCTGCATCCAGAAGGTCATCGTCCTGCAAGAATAAGAAGGGCTCCAAGGATTCTTCGCCCGCTTCCAGCGCAAGGAAACTCTGCACAACCCGCGCGTACAGGTGCGGAGAGGCAATCTGCATCGAAGCCGCATGGTCATCAACGATTGGCAAATCATGCTCGAAGCTGATGTTTCTCAGTATCAAAAGAACCACAACCTCTCTGTCGTATCCAGCTGTTTTTCCTGCGGGCCGCCCAGCAGATAATCAATCTGGCTGTACTGCTTTTCCGTGATAATCATCAGCTGGATTACGCCTTTTGCTGGCTTGATGCGATTAACGCGCTGTTTAATCAGGTCAGCCGACACCGCATTGACTGCCAATTTGCAGTATACCGATTCCTGCATCATCAGAAAGCCGTCCTTGATGAGGTCTCTGCGGAATCGCCCGTATGCGGCGCGCTCTTCCGACGTTGTCACCGGCAAATCAAACATCACGATGACTCTCATGGCTCGCATCCTCATAGTGCATCATCATTCCTTCTGTCCATTCCGTCTGACCGTCAAGGTAATCCGTTGTATTGCGCACAAAGCGAGCGATGGCAGTGTTGACATACATCTTTTGCTGCTGATAGCAAATTTCTGTATTCAGGATGTCCAGCAGTTCGTACTTATATTCCTTGTCAAACGTGCGCTCTCCCTGATGCAGCACGACCTCATCCACCAGAAAGCGGAATGGTTCCATCAAATCACAGGAAAGATTGAAACTGTTGTACGCATTCCGATGGTGAATCCCCAGCTGCGTCGCGTAGCCGCGTGCCGTAACTTCCTTATTAAAGCAGGAAAGTAGCAGCGAATAGCCATAGTTCAATGCTGCATTGCGGTCACTTTTCAAATCGCGCGAAAAATCCTTGCCGAAAATGCGGTTGAAATAGACCTTCGCTGCGTGTCCCTCGCGATTCGTCGCGTCGCCAGGCGTGACGGTCTCCGCGAAGGCTGCAATTTGTCTTGCAGCCTCCACGGAAACTTCCTGCATCACGCCCGCCTGATTAAGAATCTTCTGCTGGATGATTTGCTGCCACAGCGCCGCTTTCCGCGCATCACTCCAGTTTGCCTGCGCCATCATCCTTGCCGCTGTATCATGGCTTCCGGCATAGGGGAGTACCTGACCGCATGGATTCCGCTTTTCATCACAGAAGATGACGTTCACCTTTTCGTGCATCAGTTCGCAGATAAGGTAGCCCGTCAGTGTGACCATCGTCGTGTCCAGAATCAGCGTGTGCAGTTCCGAAATGTGAACCGTCCGCACCTCATCGCCGCGAATGATGAGAAAACCGTCCTTATACGTCAGCTTGCACGGGCTTTGAATCACGACGGTTCGGAATCCGGCCATAGCTTTGTCCTCTTCTCGCGCAGTCCTGTGATGGACTGGTCAATCAGGTCAACGTCCTTTGTCGGTATGCCTCGGATTCTCCAATCTTCGCAGGTAATCCATTCTTTTGAAACTTTTCGCTGCTTGCCCATCGCATTCAGCAGCTCGCTCACCATGGCTGTCCAATCGGCATCTGTAAGCTGCTCAGGGGTCTCAAGGTTTTTCAAAATACGGTTGATATCGTCAGCCTTGCACTTTTGATAAAATACGGCATATTGCGTTTTGAATTTTTCAAGTAAATGAAGCACTGTTTCTTTAAGCTGTTCCGGGTTCAAATCATCCTTTTTCCCACGGAACAGCAAAGCAATGGTTGTCATGTCCTTTCCCGATACAAACAGCTGCTTTCCGTTGGTAATCGTTACTCTTGCAGCATTTTTCTTGCTCGTAAGAATATCAATCGTCTGCCCGCCGCGAAGCACAAAAATGCCGCCATCCCATTCTAACATTTGGTTCATCAGAAGCCGCGGACGCACCATGGTTACGCCGGGAATCTTATCAGCTGCAAAAGCACGAATCAATTCGTCTGCCTTTTCTACGGGAACATTTGCGTAAATCGGGATACCTACAACCCTGTGGTAGACCTTTTTCCCTTGCGTATACTGAATTGCAGTCATAAATGCCGGATTGATGCTGTCAAATCCACCATAGCGCTGGCAAGGTAGTCCCTTTTTCAGCGGCATTTTCGCACTTTTGTTTCCTGCACGGTATCGTGAATCTTCTGTAATTTTCCCCGATTTCTGCCGTTTCAGAAACACCACATGCCCATCATGGTATCCCCAGACTGCCTTCAAGTAGCAAATTTCCTGCTGGGCATTTCGGATGATTTCCCTGGTATCCGCATCCACCTGATCCCGGCTGAATCTCGCCAGTATCATGCCGTGCTTCGAGCTTAAATCAACCTTGTCATCGGCCTTCTTTGCTCCCTGCGCCTTTCTGAATCGAATCGCCGCGGACGACTCATTGTCGAGCCACGGCATAAAGCGCTCCACGAAGTTTCCCATTGTTGCCGCAAGGAAGGCATCATACGCATGGTGCATGTCGTTTAGCTCACGAATCTTGTAAAGTCCGTACTGCTCCCGCAGTTCCGAGGACAGTCCTGCCTTGATGCCGCTCACATGCACATCCGGATAATAGCGCTTGAACAGCTCCGTCACGCACTGCACCATCTGTCCTGTTTCCACAAGCTGCCGTGCGGCAAACTTTTGTTTGTCATCAGCGCTTACCATACTGCGCGTCAGATTCTTGAACTTCTTTTCGCCCATGAATCCCTTCTGGCGCAGATAATTCCACCACGGGCGCTGTGAATCCCGAATGCTATCCGCCAGCAGAAGGTTGTCTGCCTTGCGCTGATTTTCACCCGACAGCACCAGTGCGCGGTTTTCAATTGAGTTGTCCACGATATAGCATTGCGGCAAGATGTGGTCAATCTGCGTCGTTGCCGAAAGCTGGTCAAAATCAAGCGGCTTGCCGCTGTAAAGCGATTTTCCCAGCTGCAGCAGATACAGGTATTGCTGATCATCCAGTTTCTTTTTATCCTTGCAGTTTTTCAATACGTTCCAGCACTCTGACGGCACTTTCTCCGCTGTCTTATCTTCCGCCAACTCTTTATACATCTGCTCCACTTGGTTCAGACGTGACTGCGTGCGCTGTTTCTTTTCATCCGGCGTTTCTTCGCGCGTGTTTTCCAGATAAATGGCGTGCGGATGGCAGCCCTGATGATCAATCAGTTCCTTCACAATGCGCACTGCCGTCCAAATTCCGCGTTTCAGTGCCGGAGAAACCTGCAATTTCCGAATCTCGTCGTATTCGATTTCCTCTTTCGGTTCGCCCAGTTCCATCAGCCGCTCTTTTGCAATCTTCTCTTGAAAATGGTATTGCGGATTGTTCAGCACCTGCATGAAGTTTTCATTCGTCGCGCGCAGAACTTCCATGATTGTTGCCGGCTGATTCTCATATTCACCCAGCACACCAGTCAGCAGCTTTTCGCTCAGTCGTCCCCAGCCCGTATAGCGCCGCTGCACCAGAAAATTCAGCTGCGTATCCGTTATGTCCGGATATTTTTCTTGAATCAGCTTCTTCAGGATGCTGCGATCCTCAAAGATGGTACTCCAGCGCACTAGCGTTTCCAGCTGCTCCGTCGTCTGGTCGTTCACGGTGAATCCGTGCTTCTCCAAGTCATACCGTGTGCGCAGACTCGCCGTGAATTTCCCCGGCTCCTGTGTGCCGGAAATATCATTCTCTGTAACATCCACATACGGACTGTTCAGCTGAAGCCACTTCGCGAATGTTTTGTAGGAAACCGATTTATTCTTTGCAAACAGTTCATCCAGCATCCGCTGTTTCAGCTGAACATCACGAATCAGATTGCCCTTTACGCGGACGCGGTTCAGCTCATTCAGCATAAGGTACTCTTCATACAGCAGGGAATGCAGCGGCAGCACGTCCTCTATCGGCAAATAGGTGCACTTGTTTGTCAAGTTTGCTATGAACCCTTCCGCCGTTGCCGTCTGATTCACCACATCAAAGAAATTCCACGGATAGGCGGGCTGGGTCATGTCACGCACAATCCACTTCTGGAACGGGCTGTTTTTATCTTGATACAGCGGACCGACATAATACGGCAGACGGAACGTGCAGATGCTGAGGATTTTCTCCCGATTTTCCCGCAGTGTCGGATAATACTTTCCTTGCGCATCGAGAATTTTCACCAGTTCTTCCGCCTGAATCTGGTTCGGGATTTGACCGTTCAGATTGATGCGCTGCAGCGGCAAAAAGCCGTTCGGCTCATCTATCGCTTCAAGCATCGGCTGTGCGGCTGCCGCTGCTTCGGCATCCTTATTGCCTGTCAGCATAGCCTTGAGCACCTTGTAAAACTCATCTTGTGTGCAGCGTTGCAACTTCTCTTTTTTGAATTTTTTCGGTTTGCGCAGGTGATCCGTATATGCCGCATAGCCTTTTGCGTTTTCATCATCACGAAACAGTGCATAAAACTTATCCGGCTGATAGGCTTTTACCCATGCTTTCAGTTTCTCCAAGTCACGCCCGTGCTTCTCATAACGCGCTACCATCGTGTCGGAAATCGTCTGCCCGTTTTGACGAATTTCCGCAAACAGCTGCCAGCGATACAATTCCAGCATCAGAGCAAACACTTCCGCCTGCGCTTCCGTCATCCCAGCAAGATATGTTTCTTCCGTTTCGCCCTCAATGGCGCCTAAGGAGGTTTTTTCTGGTGCATCCGTCTGACTTTCATAGCCAATCAGCGCTTTCAAAGAACCTTTATAGCCCAAAAGAAGTGACGCAAGTGCTTGTGCAGCCTCTTTGCTTTCTTTTTTCTTGCCTGCATACAGCAGCTTCTGAATCTGTTCCTTGCGCGCCATGCCACGGAGCGAGTGATTTTCCATCGCGTGACAGATTTCCTTTGCCGCATTTTCTGCCGGCGCAAGCCCGCAGACGAAACTTTCGGGGTCTGTCAGCAATTCCAGCAGCTCCTGCATCTTTTGCGGTGCTTCCGCACCGATGTCAGACAGCGTTTGCCCTTCCATCAGGAAATGCCCGCGATATTTGATGATGTGGTGCATCGCCAGATAGACGTAGCGGATGTCCGCCTGCTTTGTGCTTTTCACCAGCTCATTGCGAATATGATAAATCGTCGGCAGCGTCTCAACGGATACTGTTCCATCTACAAACAGTGCTTTGGGCAGCTTAGCATAAAACTTCTCATACTTGCTGTCCTCTGCCCATAAGAATGATTCATTCATCCGAAGAAAAAACGCTGGGTCTGCCGCACACACATCCGGCGCAACCAGTGCTTGCAGCAATTTGATGCGCTTGCGCCGCCGCACCAGCCGACGCCGCGCTGAACGCTTCTGGCGACGTTCTTTCGCCGTCTGCGCTTCCTCAAACAGAACCGAACCGTATGTCGGCCGCTTGTGGAAGCGCAGCAACCGTCCTTTTTCGTCCGTCATTGCGTATCCAACAGAACTTGTGCCAATATCCAGCCCGATATTGTAGACTTCTTTCATGATGGTGCGCCTCTTTTCTTTGCTTTGTCGCTCTATGAATCGCTTTTGCAAACGCTTGAAGTGTTTCCCACACGATATGCGCACTTATGAAAAAAGCCGCTTTCGCGGCGGAGCCTCTAAAAGCTCGCAAACGGTGAGGGAAACTCCTTGGTTTTGACTCACTATACCATTCCAGATGGTTCATTTTTATTATATGGTACTTTGTGCATTCTGTCAAGTGGTTTTGTGAGTTTTTTTGTTGCTTTTCATACTGAACGCATGGGGTGCTTTCGTTCCACATCTTTTCGTGACAAAATTATGCAATACATTATACACTAAAATTGCCACTCTTTCTGTAAGTGCAATGTTACTGATGCGCAAAAACGGACATACTCATCACTCATCTATTGAAAAAACGGACAGCTGGCGTAGAAATAATATTGAAAAGCCGGACAGACTATTGTATAATCATCATGGAAAATAGGGCAGGGAAGCTTTCAGATGATTGCAAGAAAGATTGAAAAGGAATTGCAGCGCTTTCATGACGCGCACGAAAAAAAGGCGCTGCTGATTACTGGTGCGCGTCAGGTTGGCAAAACCTTTATCATTCGCGAGTTTGGCAAGCAATATGAGTCTTTTGTGGAAATCAACTTCTATGAAAATAAAGCCGCGCAGTCGCTGTTTAAGAGACTATCCCATCCTTTGTGTAAACCTCGAAAGTAGTGTATAATAGAAGCACGA
>ULRC01084076.1_pt1 | contig 78599 bp, 66 predicted proteins | sample 1955101 | NCBI WGS metagenome assembly ULRC01 (sample SAMEA4835672, study PRJEB28245) | human gut metagenome | biome: gut microbiome; material: fecal sample | place: Denmark | collected 2008 | reverse complement strand
AATGATTCTATCCTTTGCTTTAATCCTATAGTTTCATTCACAGACAAGGAAGTGGATGCTACTATATCCGCTGAAATTGTTGCAAACATATTATTAGTCATTGATTTAATGACAAAGGTATGAGTTTTCTTTTATTCTATCAAAAATTATAGATTGTTTAATCTATAATTGAAAAATATAGATGGATAAATCTATAATTGTGGTTTATATACAATATAACCTATAATCGAGTAGGAAGAAAATTACTTCGTTTTTCCTTCTACCTGATTTACTTTTAAAAAGTTTTATCGGATAGCCAAAACTTTGGTGGGGCATATTCAAAAATATCCGATTGCGATAGCAAAGATTAATACTGTATGGAATCTGCACTCTTTGATGATGCAAAAGGAATAATGCTGAGATGATACGTTTGTCATTGTTTGTTGGTGTTGATTTTTAGGACGTTCTTAAATTAAAACTTATACGGAACCACCAAATGTTATTTTTCGTACATTCATTGCGCATAAATTTTAACAGTCATGCAAAACATCTCCATGAAACGATTTACTTGGTGCTGTAAACTCACGTACCGAATTGCCACATTCATGATTCTGCCTGCCCTTATGGCTTCATGTGCTGGTGGAAACAGTGATAACAATGCGCGGTGGATAGACAAATGTAGTGTTGTGGCCAATCGGACGGTGGTAAATGGAGATACGGTGATAACCTGCGATATGTCTGCCGTGAAAGAATCCGTGCGTATACCGTTTAGTACGTTTTTCGATACGTTGGAGCTCATCAAGCTTGACAACAGTAATGAGGATGCGTTGGTGAGTGAAGCGCAGATGATAACCTTGACAGACAATTACCTGGGAATAAATATCGCTCACGACCCTTATAAACTGTTTACCCGCCAAGGCAAGTTTATAGGTCGTGTAGGAAATATCGGGCAAGGCCCCGGCGAATATGATTTGTGTTAGTCAAATTGACGAAGCGACAACCGAATCTTCCTGCTTCCCTGGACTACGAAACAAATACTGTCTTACGACTTACTGGGTAATTACGTAGGAAGTATCCCATTGCCTTACAGGGTTAGAAAAGGAGAGATGCAGGTGGACTATGACAGACAACGGGTGGCTGTACTGCAACTTGCGTTTATGGGTGAACCGGTGGCTTGGGTGCAGGACATGGAAGGGAACATCCTGTTCGAAAACAAATCACCACAGATGGACATGGAACCGGATTATAGCAACGAGATTTACTTGCACCGGAAAAGTGGTTCCGGTCTGATATTCTCAATAGACCGTTTTATGCCGACCGTGGATTCCTTATATATTTATCATACGGACAACAACAAACTTATCCCGCTATTTACTACGGATTTTGGTAGCGAAATTCCAAGTCATGCTTTCAAAGATTGCGGTAATTACTATTTCACGGACATCTACGGTCCCAATACTGACCCGAAGACCAAGCATTTGCATACCGCCACGGTGGTGAAGCGAATTATCATCAATAAGCAGACGCTACGAGGTGCATATTATAAAATGGTGAACAGTGGCTTGGCGGAATAGCCTTGGAAAGCAAGCGCTGGTTCATGAATGTTTGGAAGTCAAAGATTTCACCGGATGACAACGGCTATGTGATATTGGGAAAGAAAAAATCATAATAAAATTAAGTAATATTTCACTCTCTAAAATATCCAAGAAATGAAATAAGTATCGATAAACATCCATAAGAAAAGGTGTGGAACCCAAGTGCTTTCACACCTTTTTTTGTTTTTATTAGAGTATGTATGCTATAGATAGTGCTTACTTTATTATAGATCTTATTCCATAAACAATGTGACATCATGTCCTAAGTACTGTTCTTTTTTCCTCTGGGCCAATGATGAAAAACGTAGCTTCTATTCTATCATTCCGTAAGTAACCGATGAAGTTAAGTATATAACTGTCGGTAGTTTCATTGGGCTTCAGTCTTTTTCCATAAGGACTTTTTATGACGATGGTGTCATTATTCATTTCATATTTTGATTTTCCTTTCAAAAGATATAACGTATTTTTGGTTTGGAAAGAAACAGAATCACTGCTTGTAAAGGTGAGGGAAAGACTCTGAGTACTAAAAGTTTTTCCTATAAGCCTCGTAGAGTTTTGTGTACTTTGATTTTCTGGTAAATCTTTAGAACAAGAAAAAATAAATGCACACAATGAAATAATTAATAGAGATTTTTTCATAATGTTCAGGTTGGTAAAAAATATGGTTCTTTATAGCACTGGACCCTTGGTGATTCAAGGAACTTATTATTTTTATGATAACAAAATAATAGAAGAAAAGGTTCATTTGCAGATTTACAAATGAATAGATGTTTATAATTGGGTTTGTGATTTCAATAAAAACGGTTTTAAGACAGCCTCATATTTGGGTAATCATTAGGTTACAACTTGACATATAAATCTAAAACTTCATGTTTTCTTAATTTACCGATAGATAATATTGATTCTTATTTTACGCTCACGTTAATTATGTGAGTTCGATATAAAATCAAAAGATAATGGCTGCCTGTCTTTGATAAAGTTCATTTCAATGGCGAGGCTCTTCTCTAAAGGAATAATAGGCTGCGATAGGTGACAATGAATCGGTTATGATATATTGCTGAAGGAACGATGTCTGGAGTGTTCTATTAGGAAAGAGATTTTCTTTGTAGTAATGTGTAAAGTAACGGAAACCACCGGAGTGGGGCAGAATGAGAATAACCATAATCTCAGTTGGGCTTGTTATGATGTCTTTTTGCTTGCCTTCAATCCTATATTTTTCCTCTTGTAATGCAAATTTCTTACAAAAATCATTAGTCATATCATAAATTTCTGTACTTTAGGCGCTGAAAAGTCTTACGCTTACGTGAACGATTAAACAATGAAAAGGAAACTTTTATTTATTTCGGTTTTGTGGCTTTGTTGCAGCGCAATCTGTTCTGGTGCATGCATAGATGAAGTGCGTACATTTTATACGAATTATATGACGAATCTTTTAAATGTGGATTCGCATAATGAAGCACTGTGTAAGAAGTATTTAACTGAAGAATTGGCTGCCAAACTCCAAAGAATGGTTTATGCTATAGGAAGCAATCCGATTATACGGGCACAAGATGTGAATTCAGATGCAATCAAGACATTGAATGTAAGAGAAATTGCAGACGATTGGTATATGGTAAGTTATCTTTGGGATGAAAAAGATAGTACCAGTCTGGTAGAGATTCCATTGAAAGTGGGATACGTGAATGACCAATGTAAGATTGTATATATTACCCCGATTGAAAGCGATACCCAATATGGAGATGAGTGGTTGTTTTGTTTTGGGAATGTAGCTTCTGATAAAATAGATAGTTCATCGGGAAAATCATTGGTCGAAAGTTTTTATAAAGTTTATTTGGCTACCTATTGCAGTATGTGCGGCGATTTGAATGTCAGGTTGCAGTCTTTACGTCTGTCAAATTTGTCTCACACAGCTTTGGAGCAATTCAAGAAAGCAGAACAGGAGTATTTGCAGGATACTTTCGAGGGCTATGACCTTTTGGTTACGAATTTTGATTTCGACAGTATGTGGTTCAAAAGTCTGAAAGTTCTTCCGTTGGACGCTGATAATTATCAGGTTACTTATCAGGCAGGAAAGTACACCCATCAAATGAATATTCAGACTACATACCAAGAAGGCAGATATTGGATTAGTGCCATCACTGGCGTTCATTAATTCTACTCCGTTATTTCTTTCTGCTCAGTTCCGCCCGTATGCGGCTGAGCGACTGAGGCGTAATCATCAGATAAGAGGCGATGTGCTTTAGCGGGACATGCTGCAGCAATTCCGGATTCTGCTCCAGCAGGGCAAGGTAACGTTGTTTCGCCTGTGCAGCTCCTCCGTTTATCATCCAGTTTTCCATGTCCAGAAACTGCCGTTCGAAAATGATTCTTCCGATGTTGGCAAAGGCGATGGAAGAGGCGAAAAAAGTCTCCATCTTTTGCTTGGAGATGCGGAAGACCGTGCTGTCGCTAATGGCTTCGATGGAGGTAAGAGAGGGACGGTCGGCCACGTAGCTCCACGAAGAGAAGAGCGTGTCTCCTTCTGAAGCAAACCAGAGTGAAATGTCCACTCCGTCGCGCAGATAATGTCCTCTCCAGATGCCTTGGGCCACCAGGTAGAGACTGCTGTTGCGTTCTCCTTCCCGTACGATGTGTTCCCCTTTTCGGTAGGTAAGTCGTTCCATCTGTGCCAGTAATTGCTCAGATTCCGAGGCACTCAGTCCATATTTTTCGTGCAGTATCTCGCTAAAAGTCTTCATTCCTTTGGGTATCTATGTCGCTACAAAGGTAATAAAATCTTAGCTTCGTTTGTCGCGGCAGTAGAGAGTGAGGACAAAAAGGAAGGTCAGCAGCTCGGAAACGGGGACGGCCAGCCAGATTCCCGGCACTCCGCATAGCAGGGGCATCAGCCAGAAGCAGAGTAGCACGAGGATAAATCCGCGCAGCAGGGTGATGGCCATGGCAGGGCGGTCGCGTTCCACACTCTGGAAGTAGCCGATGGATACGATGTTGATGCCGAAGCATACGAAGCCGGAGGCAAACAGAGGAAGTCCTTCTACGGCGAGGTCGTGTGCCGGATAGCGGCTGTCGATGAACCAGGAGGCTATTGGGGAAGAGAACAAGGCCGTGACGGCGAAAACGATGATGCCGCAGGAGATGGCGGTCAGCAGGGCCAATCGGAAGGCTGCCCGCACGCGTTCCGGGTGTCCGGCTCCGAAGTTGTAGCTGAGAATAGGTTGGGCTGACTGGGCGATGGCGTTGTACACCATGAAGATGATGGGGAAGAAATAGCAGGCGATGCTGTAGGCGGCTACCCCGTCTTCACCCAGGTAGTGGATAAAAACGTAGTTCCCGGCAAACATCATGGTGGCGATGGCTGCCTCGCAGAGGAAACTGGACAATCCCAGCTTGCACATATAGCCGGTGTTGCGGAGGGTGAGCCGCAGGCTTTTCCAGGACAGCTTGACTTTACACAAACGGAGGACGCGCTGAGGCTGCATCAGATAAATCAGAATCATTGCGGCACCGACGATGTAGCCCAGACTGGTGGCCAGGGCGGCTCCGAACATGCCCCATTTGCAGATGAAGATAAACAGGTAGTCCAGGCCGATGTTGAGCAGGGCAGGGATGATGTTGCACACCATGGCGTAGTTGGGTGAGCCGTCCAGCCGCACGAAGAACATGCCCGAGCTCAGCAGGGCACTGAACACCAGGAAGGGTACGAACCAATACATGTATTCGGCGGCGAGAGGCAGCAGGCGGGGCGAGCTTCCCAGCAGTAAGGCTATTTTTTCCACATTGCAGAGAATGACAGCGGCGTAGGCGATGAGCAATAAGGAGGAAACTACGACAGCCTGCGTGATATTGATGCGGGCCACCTTTACTTTCCCTTGCGACAGGTGGATGGAGGCCACGACCGAGGCACCGATGCCGAACATCAGTCCCACGCCTGTATTAATCAGGAAGAGGGGAGCTGTGATGTTGACGGCGGCCAGGGCATCGCTGCCGATGCCTTTCCCCACAAAGATGCCGTCGGTGATGATGAAGATGGCCGAGAAAATCATTCCCAGTACGGTAGGGATAAGTAATTTCCGGAATAATCTCGGAATGTCCATGCTTCCGAAGTCAATACTGTCTTTCATGTCTTTTCTCTGTTGCTTGAATTTGGCTGCGAAGGTAAGTCAATTCCGGCACTAAAAAATTCACAAATGATAATAAATCACTGCCTGAAGAGGGGGCTTCGAAAACGTCCTTGCGCTTTTTCAGGGATGATTTAAGGCAAAAAAGCGCCTCGGATTGCCTTATTTAACGCCTTGATTCTCTCTCGTTTCACAACTTTAGTGTACTTTTACACACTTATTATTTTTGGAGGATAACGAGAGGATATTTATGGCACAGTCTAGAGAGATGACATCAGGGCCGAGTCTGCCGCTGATTTTGAATTTTACTTTTCCTTTGTTGCTGGGCAACCTGCTTCAGCAGACGTATTCGCTGGTGGATGCGGCCATTGTGGGACGATTCCTGGGTATTAATGCACTGGCTTCCGTGGGAGCCAGCACGTCGGTGGTTTTCCTGATACTGGGATTCTGCAACGGATGTTGCGGTGGTTTCGGTATTCCGGTGGCTCAGAAGTTTGGGGCCCGCGATTATGTCACGATGCGGCGTTATGTGTCGGTCAGCCTGAAGCTGGCGGCCGTGATGTCGGTGGCGGTGGCCATTGTCACGAGTCTGCTCTGCGGGTTCATCCTGCGTTCCATGCAGACACCTGAGAATATTTTTGAGGGGGCTTACATCTATCTGCTCATCACGTTTATCGGCGTACCGTGTACGTTCTTCTACAACCTGCTTTCCAGCATCATCCGTGCTCTGGGGGATAGCAAGACCCCGTTCTGGTTCCTGCTGTTCTCCACGTTGCTGAACATTGTACTCGATTTGTTCTGTATCCTGACGCTGGGGTGGGGTGTAGCCGGAGCGGCCATCGCCACGGTCTTCTCTCAGGGACTCTCGGCTTTGCTGTGCTACATCTATATGTACCGCAAGTTTGACATTCTGAAAACCGAGCCGTCCGACCGCCGTTTCCGGAAAGATCTGGCCCGTCAGCTTTTGTCTATCGGGGTGCCGATGGGCTTGCAGTTTTCCATTACGGCTATCGGCAGTATCATGTTGCAGAGTGCGAACAATGCATTGGGTACAGCCTGTGTGGCTGCCTTCACCGCGGCCATGCGTATCAAGATGTTCGTGATGTGTCCGCTGGACAGTCTGGGTATGGCCATGGCTACGTATTCCGGACAGAACTATGGTGCTGGAAAGCCCGACCGCATCTGGATGGGTATCAAGTCGGCTACGCTGATGATGTTGGTTTATTCCGTAGCGATTGCCATTGTAATGTGGGGACTGGCCGACAAGTTTGCCTTGCTGTTCATTTCGCCCGATGAGACGGAGATTATGAAAGATACCGTGTTGTTCCTGCACATCAACACGTCTTTCTTCATCCTGCTGGGCTCGCTGAGTATTCTCCGCTATACCATTCAGGGGGCAGGCTATACGCGGCTGGCCATGTTTTCGGGTGTTTCAGAAATGGTGGCCCGTGTGTTGGTCAGCCTCTTCCTCGTACCGGCCTGGAAGTTCTGGGGCGTCTGCTTTGGCGACCCGACGGCCTGGCTGTTTGCCAACCTGTTCCTGGTGCCGGCTTTCATCTATGTGTACCGCCGCCTGAAGGAGATTGTGGTGAAGGAAAGACGGGTGCTCGTCAATTCCTGATGGGCAATCGTTTCCAGACGGTAGGCGGTATCAGGTGCCAGAGGGCTACCATGATACGGTAGCGCCAGTCGATGAGGGCGATGCGTTTCTTTTTCTCCAGGGCTCGCACGATGTGACGGGCTACTTTCTCCGTGGACATCAGCATGGGATAGTGCTTGCCATCGTTCAGCAGGCCGGTGGCCACGAATCCGGGCCGGATGTCGGTGAAGCGGATGGGGAGATGTTGCATGCAAGCCAGCTGTTCCAGGGAGTCGATGTAGATATTCTGGAAACGCTTGGTGGCGGAGTAGGCCGGGGCGGCTCCCAGTCCTTTGGTTCCGGCAATGGAGCTGATGACGGCGAGATGTCCTCCTTGTTGTCGGGCAAAATAACGGAACGCCGCGGTGACCATCCGTACGAATCCCGTTCCGTTGGTCTCCAGTGTCTGGAGTTCGATGTCCGGTGCCAGTGTGTAATTCTGATGGCCAATGCCTGAGCAGTGCAGGTAGAGGTCCATTCCTCCCATTTCTTCTATCAGTTCCTGCAGGCGGTCGGGTGCATCCGCCTGACAAATGTCGATGGCCCGGATGTGGATGCGGTCCGGAGCCAACTGCTGCAATTCTTTCAGTTTTTCTTCGCGTCGGCCTGCCAGTCCGAGTATCCATCCCTTTTGGAGCAGTTGCAAGGCCGTTTCTTTTCCGATGCCGGAAGTGGCCCCTACGATGAGGGCCCGCTGGATAGGTTTCTTTTTCATCAGTTGGTACGTATTTCATAAAGGAACTCCTGTGAAAGCGGAAGTCCTTCGGTAGGGTTACAATGGATTTTTCCGTACAGGGGCATCTGCGGTTGGAGCGGTTTCAGCTCCGGTGAAAGATGGTTGCAGAAGGCCGTATAGGAATGGTTGTTCCTGCAAGGTCCTGCATCGTCACGATATACCAATACGTAGTGGTTCAGGGGACGGGCATGCACCAATTGGTTGATTTGCAGGGCCAGGTTGCGTGCTTCCCGCGGCGCAATGCGGTCGAACAGGCTGGAGAGATTGAATATCACCAGCTCGGTCAGTACCGAGTGTGCCTGCCAGAATGCTGGTTTCACAGCCGATAACCGAGGATACGAGCTTGTCTGAATGTGCTTGTAGGCAGAGGCCTGGAAGAAGGTTTCGGCAGTTTTCCCCATCTCCTGCAACGGATAGATATCCACGTAGGTCAGGTCCAGGTGAGGCAGGGAACGGCACACATCGGCAAAGGCCAGTCCCGAAGCACCCGCCTCATAGGACAGGTCACAGAACACTACCCGGCCAGAGACTTTCCGAATCAGGTCGTATAGCCAGTTGCCGCTTCCGGTGAAGAGGGCCTGTGCCGCCGCATATTGTTTCCGCAGATAGAAATAGTTGTATGCTTGGCAGAAGGTTTGCGGAGTCATTTCTTCGGGCAGGGCACGGAAGTCGCACCGGCCGTAAGCCGTGACTTCGCGGTAGTGGGCCTCGTTCGCCTCCCAATTCTGCGGAGGCGGAACCAGTTGCTCGAAAGCCTGCTGGAAGTGGGCGGGCAAGGAATAGCTTCCTTCCTCCAGTTCCCAGTTCCGGCGGTAAGACGGGAGGGTGAAATTGCCTTGACAGAACGATTCGGCATCCGTTTCCAGGTAACCGTTGTGCAGGCGGATGTATTCCAGCAGTTTGTAGAACGTGATATTGGCCCCGAGAATGTGCGGGTTGCCGGTCAGCAGCAGTTGCTTGCGGGCCCGGGTAAGCGCCACGTTCAGCTTGCGGTCTATCAGGAAAGCACCTTCTTGAAACGTATTGGCTGTCAGGAAATTGAGCTGACTGAAATTCTGTACGGTGAACGAATAGATAATTACATCCCGCTGGCTGCCTTGGTAGCGTTCCACCGTGTCGATGGAGATGTTCAGCAAGTCGGGCAGTTGGAGGCGGGCTATTTCTTTCCGAATCATGGCAATCTGGTTGCGGTAGGGCACGATGACGCCTACTGTCCGGTTGGGGTCGAAATGAGATTCCGTCAGGCGGTAGATGTGGGCCAGCAGGGTGGCCACGATGCGGGCTTCGTGCGGGTTGGTCTTGTCGGAACCGCTGAGACTTTCGGGGGCTTCTGCTGGGATGAAGACCATTCTTCGTTCCAGCAGCAGGCGGTCGATGGGGTCTTGAGCGGTCAGTCCGGCTGAGTAGGGTGTTTCTTCTAGCTGGTGGGGGAGCGGCACGCACTCCAGTTGTTCCTGGTAGTAGAAGGTCTGGTTGGGGAACTCGGCAATGGCCGGGTGCATGCGTCCTTGCTGGCGGAGTACACTGCGGCAAGTGTCAGGACTCGACTTGTACAGGCGTTCAAAGAGAGAGTTGCGGCAGTCCTCCAGTCCGATTTGTCGTAGGAGCGGGTCGGTGACAGCTGCTTCTTCGGCACTTTGCTGGGCGATGGCCGGAAGCTGCTTGTAGTCACCCACCAGTACGAACTTGTCGATGGCGTTATGCTGCTGGTGGCGGGCCGAGAGGATACTAATCAGGTCGGGTTCCAGTATCTGCGAGGCTTCGTCGATAAGCGCCAGCTGGAAATGCTTCAACGTGAAGAGGTTGAGTCGGCTGTTGAGGGAGGTCGTCGTACTTACGAAGATACGGGTGCGGTCGATTTTCTGCCGGATGTCGGTCAGTTTGGGACAGTCGGCCAGGCTGTGCTTCAGCAGGTAAGGTACGAAACGCTTGTCGCACGACAATTCGCTGCCGATGCGGATGAACGGGGTTTTCTCGGCAATACCGGAATCGAGGAGCATGCTGCAGATTTCATCCACTGCCCGGTTGGTGTACGACAGGAGCAGGATGGACGTATCCGGTTCGCTCAGGGCTTCTTCCACCATATAGCGCAGGGCACACGAAGTCTTTCCGGTACCCGGAGGACCTACCAGTAGGAAGTAGTCCTTGGCTTGTTTCTCTTTCCGGATGAGTTCGTTGAAACGGCCGTATTCACCGTTCAAAGTGATTTCCTCCTCTTTCAGTTCAGGAGCACGTACACCTAACAGCAATTCTTTCCGGTCGGCACAGGCGGACAGAAAGGCATACAGTCCGCGGAACCCGTTATTGGCCGAGGTATCGGAAAAATCATGTTCGATGGCGAAAAGGTCGTCTCCGCCCCCGATAATATCTTTGTTCTGCTGTCCGTTGCGCAAGACCAGTGTCATGCGGTCCGGATGCAGTTCCAGGATGTTTCCCTTCATGAGAATGTGTTTCCGCAGGTCGGGTTCTCCCTGGTAGGAATACAAAATCACCATGTCGCCCGTCCGGAAATTAGGCAGGAAGTCTTCTTCCTGTGTAGGAATGTGCAGTTCGATGAGGTCGTATCCTTTGCCTGGTCCGCTGCTTTGTTTCTGCAGAATGGTCAGTCCCAGCAGGATGTTGCCAGCCTCCAGTTTCTCGTGCAGTGGGATGTGCCAGTTACCGGCAAACCCGTGCGAGGCATCGCTGTTTCCTCCGGTCTTGCTGAGAATCTGTTCCTTTGCCACGAACGTGAAGTAACGGTTGAAGTACGCCCGTTCCAGCGGGGTACAGCGTTTCAGGGTATTGATGGCTGTCTGCAACTGTGGTTCCTGGTAGTCGTTCCACAGCTTTCCGCCTACCTGCAACTCGTTCAGCAGGTCGGTGCTGAGGGAATCCACCACCTCGCCGATGCCTCCTTCGCCCAGCTGCATCTCGTTGTGCACGATGTAGTTGCGGAGCTTGATGCTTTCCCGGAACAGGTTTTCGGCAAAATGCTCCAGCAGCAGTCCGTCGGCATACTTGGAATAGAGCAGGAAGGTCTGCATGTGTTCCGTTTCCTGTCCGAAATTGTATCGCAGCACGCCCTGATAGAGCATCATCTGGATGAAATGGTCCTCCTTGTGGCGGTGGTTGTATTCGTCGCGCTTCCCGGCCTTTTGTTCGATGAGCACCTGAAAGTCTTTCTGCATCATGTCCACACGTCCTTGCAGCCCTAATTTTTCGCAGATGAAAGAGGCTTCGAGCAGGGTATTCTTCTTGTTGAAATGCTGGATGTTGCGGGGCAGCACGTCGTGTACAAACGAGCGGATGTTCATCATCTGGGCCTGCGCCTGGGCATGGAAATCGGCCGGAATCTGACAGGTACAGAAATCAAGGGCCGAGGCGGCAAAGAATTTCTGGATGCTACGCGGGTAGGTGACCGGCTCCTGGGGCTGTTCGTTGATGTAGTCGTCGAGAAACTGGCTGGCCAGGTTACCCATCAGGATGGGAGCCGTATGGGCTCTCGGCTTGATTTTATTCATGAAATAGTTGAGCGGGTGGTGGCCGTATTCCCGGAAGCAGGCCGCCAGCGAACTGATGTCAATCAAGTAGTCGGGATGGATGACGATAAGGTTCGGAATGTAATGGTTCTCTTCGTCCACCCGCACATCGAGCAGGTTCAGGGGCAGGTTCTCCGTCAGCAGTTCTTTCAGATACAGCAAATCGCCCTGATAGCCTCCTTTGGCATAGTTGATGATGATGAAGGGATCAGTATCACTGTCGGTGGCTGCAAATATCTGAGTATCGTTCCAACTGGTCACGGAAGCCCGCACGTAAGGAATGTGCGACAGGCGTGTGCCTTGATAGGGACGGTTGGAGTGAGGGATTTCCGGAAGAATGGAAGCCGGAATGTCTTCTTCAAAGCCCAGCGAGACAAAGCGTACCAGGGCACGCAGGTCGTAAAGGTATTCCTGCATGTCGGCCTGAAAATGGTCGCCCATGGCAGCGTTGCAGTTGCGGCGCATGGTCTGGATGGCATACCGGTCGGAGGGAGTCATCTTTTTCTCCTTGCAGATGTAGTCCAGACGAGAAAACAAGTTGGCAAAGGAAAGGGTGACCCCCGTGGTCAGTTCATAACAAGCCTGCTCCAGTACTTTGTGGAGCAGGATGTATTTGGCTTGTAAATTGTCGGGAGCAGCCGTCGGCTGACGGTGAATCTGTTCGATGCGATGGAACAGATCGAAAGATTGGAGTTCTATACGGGACATGTGCAAAAAGGGCAGGCTGGGTTTTATTGTTTGGTCAGGTGATAGACCCGATAAGCCCTGGTGAGTCCTCTGAATTCTCCACTATATTGTGCGGTAACCTCTTCCTTGATAAGGCTGACGGTTGTGTTTTCTTCTTTGTGGGATGTTGTGTCTGAAGAAGAGGGTGTTTGGTTCTCTATCAGCATGAATGTATATTGCAGGCGGGTACTTCCAGCCATTTCAGCCTTAATTTGTTGATAAGGTTCACCTGTGTCTTCAGTGTATTTAAGGGTACGTTCAAAAAGTCCAATTGTATAGTTTCCTGTTATTCCAGGGTATAGTTTCACATCTCCGTAGGCGAGAGAAGCATCTGTATAGGTAAATTGGAAGCGTCCGCCAGGTTGTACCGGAGAATCTTCAAAAATTCGGGCTTTCAATTCGGCTTCTTCCCCTTTGGTAAGATCATCTCCTTCAACTTCTGAACTGAGGCTGTCTACTACATAAATGTCTTCAGGATTGTTGACTGAAATGGATAAAGAATAACTGTTTCCGGAACGGTCGGCAATGACGGCATGGGCTTTTCCGATGCTGACGGGAAGCAATGTAAGAGTATCTCCATCATAACGGTAGTCAACGACTGTTTCATTTTCGTTTTTGATAAGATAGTTACCGTTTCCTCCACGAATCAGGTATTTATCTCCTGTACTGAATGAATTGAGTTCCAAATAGCCATCGGTAATTTGTGCATGGTCTGCCACACTGACCAAATAAATCGGGCTATATTTGTCTTTGCAGGAAGTAATCAGGAAAAAAACTACAGTTAAAATTATGTAGTAAATGCAATGAATTGTTTTCATAAGTCGTATGTTTGAATTTTTGTTTCAAAGATACGACTTTTTTTGATTCTGAGGAACTGTGGAATAAAAACAGATGGAATCAGTTTTTTTCACTTAAGGTATAATCACCGGCCTTTTCGTCAATCAGGTGCTGCAGCTCTTCCACAGTCGGTACTTTTCCCCGAAAGGTAATCATAGCTTCCGGAGGAGTCAAAGTGACTTGGGCGGTGGCGCCTTCTACGGTGTTCAGCACTTTTTCTACCCGGGTGCGGCAGTGGTCGCACATCATGCCTTCCACCAGGTATGTCTTCTGGACGCTGGAAATAGCTGGGGCAGGAGAGGAAGCGGCTGACGGCTGTGCGGGTTCCGGTTGTGCCTTTAGAGCTTGTACTTCCATAGGTCGTGTTTCCACTGGTGGTACTTCCACGGGAGGTATCTTTTCCGCAACGGTTGCCGATGCATGGGCATGTGCTAATTTTTTTCGCTTCAACCGCAGGCTGTTGCTCACTACACTCACACTGCTCATGGCCATGGCAGCGCCGGCTATCATCGGGTTCAGCAGGAAGCCGTTGAGGGGATACAGGATACCTGCCGCCACGGGGATGCCAATCAGGTTGTAGATGAATGCCCAGAAAAGGTTTTCGCGGATGGTGCGTACCGTGGCTTGGGAAAGGCGGATGGCATCGGTGATTTTGTTCAAATCGGAGGAAATCAGGGTCATCTTGGCCACGTCCATGGCAATGTCGCTGCCTTTTCCCATGGCGATGCTGAGGTCGGCCTGGGCCAGTGCGGCACTGTCGTTGATACCGTCGCCCACCATAGCTACCACTTTCCCTTGGTGTTGCAGTTCCTGAATGAACTGGGCTTTCTGCTGGGGAAGCACTTCTGCCTGGAAATGGGTGATGCCACATTGTTCCGCAATCTTCCGGGCGGTTTCTGGATTGTCGCCGGTCAACATGTAGGTGGAGATTCCCATTTCCTGTAATTGCATGACGGCTTCTTTGGAGGTCGGCTTGATGCGGTCGGCAATGGCCACCACTCCCAAGGCTTGCTTTTCATCGGACAGCCAGATGACGGTCTTGGCTTCCTCGCTCATGCGGGTAGATTCCTCGGTCAGGGAAGCGGGAATGGCAAGCCCGTGTTGCTCCAGCAGGCGACGGTTGCCGGCATAATAATAGGTACCGTTGATTTTTCCACGTACGCCCAGTCCCGTCAGGCTTTCAAATCCTTCCATGGGGAGAGGTTGCGCAGCGAGATGGTGTACGATGGCCTGTGCCAGCGGATGTTCCGACGCACTTTCCAGAGTGAAAAGGATGCGTGACAGGGGGGCTTGCGACAGGCCGGCGGAGAGGTCGGTCACGGTCGGGTGTCCTTCGGTCAGGGTACCGGTCTTGTCGAGGACGATGGCGTTGACTTTGCGGGCGGTCTCCAGACTGTCGGCATCTTTGATCAGGATACCGTTTTCAGCGCCTTTTCCGATGCCCACCATGATGGCAGTCGGCGTGGCCAGTCCCAACGCGCAGGGGCAGGCAATGATGGTCACGGTGACAGCGGCCAGTAGTCCATGGGTAAAGCCGTTCTGACCATCTAGCAGAACCCATGCCAGGAAGGCAAGCAGGGCGATGCTCAGGATGGTGGGGACAAAGATGGCGGCAATGCGGTCGACCAACTGTTGTACAGGGGCCTTGCTGCCTTGTGCCTCCTGCACCATGCGGATGATATGGGCCAGCACAGTTTCACTGCTTACCTTGTCGGCGGTGAAGCTGAAACTTCCTTTCTGGTTGATGGTGCCGGCGTAGACTTTCTCTCCGGGATACTTTTCCGTGGGAAGTGGTTCGCCGGTGAGCATGCTTTCATCCACATACGAACGGCCTTCATCTACCGTACCGTCTACAGGAATGCGGGCACCGGGCTTCACCAGCAGACGCTGACCGGCTTGTACTTGTTCTAGGGGTATTTCTTTTTGGGTACCGTCCGGATTCAGCAGGGTAACGGTGGCCGGTTGCAGTCCCATCAGTTTCTTGATAGCTTCAGACGTGTTGCCTTTTGCTCTCTCTTCCAGCAGTCGTCCGAGCAGGATAAACGAGATGATGACACTGGCGGCTTCAAAATAGACATGGGGATGAATGCCGCGGCTCGTCCAGAATTCCGGCCAGAACAGATTGAAAAGGCTGAAGATATATGCGATGCCTGTGCTGACGGCCACCAGCGTGTCCATGTTCGACGTGCGGTGTTTCAGTTGTTTCCAGGCGTTGCGATAGAAATCCCGTCCCAACCAGAAGACCACGGGGGTAGCCAGTATCCACATCACGTAGTTGGCATAAGCCCAGTCCATGAAACACATGCCGATGATGGCTACAGGGATAGACAAGGCCAGGGAGCAGAGGGTGCGGAACTTCAGTTTCTGGTATTTCTGCACGTGTGCGTCTTCTGCAATTTCTTCTTTGTTAGCGCGGGTGTCGATGACCAGGTCGTAGCCAGCTGCCTGGATGGCACTCTTCAGCACTTCCGGTGAGCAGCTTTCGGGATTGTATTCCACGGTGGCGGTGGCAGCCGCATAGTTCACGCTGGCATGATACACCCCTGTCTGACGGTTCAGGGTCTTTTCTACTCGTGCAGCGCAGGCGGCACAGCTCATCTCCAGCACAGGGAATATTTGCGTAGTTTTAGTGGTATTCATTTGTTCTTTATTTAGAATGGGACAAAATTACAACATTCCCATCGGATTCAAAAATTTCTGTTTCATATTCATATTTATTTATCAAGATAAGGAACGATTCTTGAGTAGAAATAGTTACATTTGCGCAAAAATAAAATACAACTATTATGTCGGAATTGGCCCCTCTTATCAGTGATTTGGCATTAATATTGATTAGTGCCGGAGTTATCACATTGATCTTTAAAAAATTAAAACAGCCCCTTGTGTTGGGATATATCGTAGCGGGTTTTGTATGCAGTCCTCATTTCACGTTTACTCCTTCGGTGGCGGATGCCGACAATATCCAGACTTGGTCGGAGATTGGCGTGATTTTCTTGCTCTTTGCCTTGGGACTGGAGTTCAGCTTCAAGAAACTGATGAAGGTGGGGGGCTCGGCGGTTATTTCGGCTTGTACCATTATTTTCTGTATGATTATGGTCGGGATTTTCGTGGGATGGCTGTTCGGCTGGAAGCAGATGGACTGTATCTATTTGGGAGGTATGCTGGCCATGTCGTCCACGACCATTATTTATAAGGCATTCGATGATTTGGGATTGCGACAGCAACGCTTTGCGGGCTTGGTGCTCAGTATCCTGATTCTGGAAGATATCTTGGCTATCGTGTTGATGGTGATGTTGTCCACAATGGCGGTGAGCAAGAACTTTGAAGGCAGTGAGATGATTTACAGCATCGGCAAACTGGTGTTCTTCCTGATTCTGTGGTTTGTGGTGGGGATTTACCTCATCCCATTGTTCCTGAAGAAGTCCCGTAAGCTGATGAGTGATGAAACGTTGCTGATTGTGTCGTTGGCCTTGTGTTTCGGCATGGTGGTGCTGGCGGCAAGGGTGGGATTCTCTCCTGCTTTCGGGGCCTTTATCATGGGTTCTATTTTGGCCGAGACCATTGAATCGGAGCATATCGACAAGCTGGTGGCTCCGGTGAAAGACTTGTTTGGGGCCATCTTCTTTGTATCGGTCGGCATGATGGTCGACCCGAACATGATTGTGGAATATATCTGGCCGATTCTCGCTATTGTGGTGGCCATTCTGGTAGGACAGACCATTTTCGGTACGGGAGGTGTGTTGCTGTCCGGTCAGCCGTTGAAGATTGCCATGCAGTGCGGATTCAGTCTGACGCAGATTGGTGAATTTGCATTCATCATTGCCGCATTGGGTGTCAGTCTGCATGTCACGAGTCATTTCCTGTATCCGATTGTAGTGGCGGTATCCGTCATTACGACCTTCCTTACTCCGTACATGATTCGTCTGTCGGGGCCTGCCTATACTTTCATAGACCGTCATTTGCCGGTGTTCTGGCGGCATTTGCTGGAACGCTACACGGCTGGTGTGCAACCGGTAAACCATCAGAATAACTGGAAGAATCTCCTGATATCTATCGTGCGTATCACTCTGATTTACCTGGTGCTTTCCGTAGCGATGGTGGTACTCTCTTTCAATCTGTTCCTTCCGCTGCTGGTATCTGCTGCGGGGGATTTCTGGGGAAAGGTGGCAGGAGCCGTGGTGACGATTGCCTTGATTGCGCCTTTCCTGCGGGCCATGATTATGAAGAAAAACCATTCTATCGAGTTTAAAGCGTTGTGGGCGGACAGCCGTTTCAATCATGCTCCCTTGATATCCATTGTGTTGCTGCGTATTGTGTTGGCCGTGTTGTTTGTAATTTACATCATCAAACATCTGTTCCAGGCTTCCGTAGCACTGATGGCAGGTATCGCCATTTTGGTTGTATTGCTCATGATTGCTTCCCGTTTCCTGAAAAAGCAGTCCATCGGGCTGGAACGTACGTTTGTGCAGAACTTACGTTCGAAAGAGATGCGTAAGGCGTATTTGGGAGAAAGCCAGCCGGAATATGCCGGGCGCTTGCTCGACAGAGACTTGCACTTGTCGGATTTTGTCATCCCGGCCGATTCGCTTTGGGGCGGGAAAACCTTGATGGAGCTGGACTTTGGAAAGAAATATGGGGTGCATGTGGCTTCCATCATCCGGGGAGCGCATCGGATTAATATTCCAGGCGGAGGGAATCGCATTTTCCCCAACGACAAATTGCAGGTAATCGGTACCGATGAGCAGTTGTCCGCCTTTTCTTCCCAGCTGGAAAAGGTTGCAAAAGGACATACGGATGAGGATTTCGAGGAACATGAAATGTACCTGAAGCAGTTTGTGGTATCGCGTAAATCGCCGTTCTGCGGACGTACCATCCGGGAAAGCGGTATCCGTAATAAATATCATTGTTTGGTAGTGGGAATCGAATCGGCAGATGACAGCAAGCTCCGGCAACCGGAGGTTTCCTTCACCTTGCAGAAAGGTGATGTGGTATGGGTCGTAGGAGAGGAAGAAGATCTGAAGACTTTATTTGCGGTATCGGAAGTTCCTGAGCCTGAGATGGCGGAATGAATAGGGAATAAAGAGAATCGGGCTTTGCAAGATTGGAATATCTTACGAAGCCCGATTCTTTTCTGAATGTTTTTTTGCGTTATTCTTCTTCACTGTCTTCTTCCTCGTCGAAGTCGAAGTCAAAATCATCCATGTATTCCGGTGTGAAGAACTCGTCCAGATCTCTTCGTTCCTTTTTGGTAGGACGTCCGGTACCTCTTGCGCGGTCTACGAAGCCGCTGATTTTGCTCATCTCCAACAGTTCATATTGGTCGGGTGTCGTGACGTTTTCCATCACATCAGGAACCAGTTTGGCGCCCACCCGTTTCTCGATGGCCTGCAACACCTTGAAGGAATAGGTAACGGGTGGTTTTCTGACCTGTACCACATCCCCCGGTTTGACCGTCCGGGCTGGTTTGGCCTGCGCACCGTTGATGGAGATTCTTCCTTTTTTGCAGGCTTCGGCCGCAATCGTTCTTGTTTTAAAGATACGTGCGGCCCACATCCATTTATCTATTCTTGCTTCTGGCATGTGCTTATTTGTTGTTATACTGGTTCATGGTATTGTTCAGTCCGGCCAGGCAAAAACTTTTGATGATTTCCTGCGCCACTTCCAGGCGTTCCGGCATCAGTTTCATGGCTTCCTCGTCGAAGTGTCCTAATACGAAATCGATTTGTCCTCCTCTTGGAAAATCGTTGCCAATGCCAAAGCGAAGGCGGGCATAGTTTTGAGTCCCTAAGGTAGCGGCGATGTGTTTCAGACCGTTGTGCCCGGCGTCACTTCCTTTTCCTTTTAGTCGCAACGTACCGAAGGGAAGGGCCAGGTCATCCACTACGATAAGCACATTTTCCAGAGGAATTTTCTCCTGTTGCATCCAGTAGCGTACAGCGTTTCCACTGAGGTTCATATAGGTGGACGGTTTGAGCAGGATTAACTGTTGTCCTTTTAACGACAGGTGTGCAGTGGCTCCATAACGTCCATCGCTAAAAACAATATTGGACGCCTTAGCTAAGGCGTCCAATACCATAAATCCTATATTATGACGGGTTTCGCGGTATTCTTCACCGATATTCCCCAGTCCAACAATCAAGTATTTCATTGAAAGGATTTTTGAGTGTGTAGGTTACTGAATTATTTACCAGCAGCAGCCTGAGCACCACGAGCGGCACGAGTCAATTTAACTGCGCAAACTACGGCTTCTTTTGCGTTCAGCAATTCCAGACCTTCGTAGTTCAATTCACCTACTTTGACAGTTTTACCCAATCCCAGCGGAGTTACGTCGATAACCAGACGTTCCGGAATGATGTTGTACAAAGCTTTCACTTTCAATTTACGAATCTGCAGAGCCAATTTACCACCGGCTTTCACACCTTCTGCCAAACCTTCCAGTTTTACAGGAACTTCCATTACGATAGGTTTGTTTTCATCAATCTGATAGAAGTCTACGTGCAGAATCTTGTCTGTTACAGGGTGGAACTGGATATCTTTCATGATGGCATTTACAACCTTACCATCGATGTTCAAGTCTACTACATAGATATGCGGTGTGTATACCAAATTCCGCAAGCCTTCTGTCGGAACAGTAAAGTGAGTAGCAACTTGGTTGCCGTTTTCATCTTTCTGGATTCCGTACAATACGCAAGGAACACCATTTTCTTTACGAAGTTCACGAGTGGCTTTCTTACCAGTTTCAGTTCTCAAAGAACCTTTGATTTCAATTGATTTCATTTTCTAAAAAAATTTGTGTTACTCTAAATTAAGTTGATTTTCTTTGCTTAATTCGCCATCACACGATGTGGTATATCACACGATGAGCTTGAAAAAGCGGCGCAAAGGTATGTATTTTTTTTGATATTCCAAAATTCCCCTCAATAAAATCCTGTGATTCAGCTGTAAATTGATTCGCTGAACCTTTTTTAGAAGTCAATGTCGATTTTGATTTCTCCCGATTGCTGTGGCTCCTCTTCAGTTTTTGGCGTTTCTGCATGGTCTTCAGCGGTCAGCTCGCCTTGTTCATGTCCAATAAAGTCGATAGCTTGCTGCAGACCGTGCATGAACTTTTCAAAATCTTCTTTATATAAGAATATTTTGTGCTTTTCAAAATTCACCTGAGGGTCGTCTTTGTCAAGCGAAACCACTTTCTTGCTTTCTGTGATAGCAATGAACATTTCTTCCTTCCGGTTTTTCTTTACATCCAGATAGTAAATTCGCTTTCCTGCCTTAATCGCTTTGGAAAATACGATTTCTTTGTCGTTTTCAATAGTTGTACTTTTCTTTTTCAGTTCTTCCATAACTCACTGTTACTAATAAAAATGCGTTCAAATTTGAATATTTTTTTGCAATGTGGCAAGAGAGAATGAAGAAAAAATATCGAATCTCTGAAAAAAAAGAAAAAATATGGTACTTCATGGTGGGCTGTAAAAGAAAATTACTTATTTTTGCACACCTAAAAATGTAGTTTTGTTTATATATTATGATCAACAGAGTTCTTATTCGTCTGAAGATAGTTCAGATAATTTATGCGTATTATCAGAACGGCGGTAAAAATTTGGATACAGCAGAAAAAGAGTTGTTCTTCAGTTTATCCAAAGCGTATGATTTGTATAACTATCTTTTGCTTTTAATGGTAGAAGTAACCCGGTATGCCAACAAGCGGTTGGATGCTGCGAAAAATAAATTGGTTCCTACCAAGGAAGATTTGTCTCCCAACATGAAATTTGTAGAAAACCGTTTCATTGCACAGTTGGAAGTGAATAAACAATTGAATGCTTTTGCTGCTTCCCAAAAGAAAACGTGGGAAAATGAAGGTGACTTTATTAAAAACTTGTGTGAGCAAATCATGCAGAGTGACATATATAAAGAATATATGGCAAGTGAAACATCGTCTTATGATGAAGACCGTGAGTTGTGGAGAAAAGTTTATAAGAAGATTATTTTTAATAATGCAGCTCTAGATGAAGTATTGGAAGATCAGAGCTTGTATTGGAATGATGACAAGGAAATCGTGGATACTTTTGTCTTGAAGACTATCAAGCGTTTTGATCCGAAGAATGGAGAAAAACAGGAACTTCTTCCTGAATTTAAGGATGAGGAAGATCAGGATTTTGCCCGTCGTTTGTTCCGCCGCTCTATTTTGAATGCGGATTATTATCGTCATTTGATTAGTGAGAACTCAAAGAACTGGGATTTGGATCGTGTGGCATTAATGGATGTAATTATTATGCAGATTGCTTTGGCTGAAATTCTCAGTTTTCCGAATATTCCGGTGAATGTGTCTTTGAATGAGTATGTGGAAATAGCGAAGTTGTATAGTACTCCGAAGAGTGGAGGATTCATCAATGGTACACTGGATGGGATTGTTAATCAATTAAAAAAGGAAAATAAGCTGACTAAAAACTGATATATTTGTCAGACTATTATTAATCTAAACCGAGAAAACGTATGAATTTGTTAGCTGTCGTATTACAGGCTCAAGGAGGAGCAGATTACTCTTTCCTTATTATGATGGTGGCGATTTTCGCCATTATGTACTTCTTTATGATTCGTCCTCAGAACAAGAAGCAGAAAGAAATTGCCAAGTTCCGTAAAAACCTGGAAGTAGGCCAATCTGTAGTGACTGCAGGAGGTATCTATGGAAAAATAAAGGAAGTAGAAGACAATACAGTTGTAGTTGAAATAGCTGCTGGTGTAAAAATTAAAGTAGATAAAAACTCTATTTATGCGGATGCACAGGCTCAGCCTGCGAAATAATTGTCATTATGGCTATGTTCGATGGAAAGAACATAAAGAGATATTACTTGATTATCATTCGTAAAATCAGGAATTTCCTGCTCAGTGAAAAGAGCAGGGAATTCCTGATTTTTCTGTTTTTTGTTTTTGTGTCATTGTGCTTTTGGTTCTTACAAACAATGAATGATGTGTATCAAACAGAATTCAAGATTCCGGTGCGGTTGAAGAATGTACCGAAGGAAGTAGTGATGACCTCAGAACTTCCGAATGAAATTAAGGTAAAGGTAGAAGATCGAGGTACGGTCTTGTTGAATTACATGTTGGGAAAAACTTTTTTTCCGCTGACTTTCAATTTTGAGGATTATCAAGATAAAGGTTCTTACGTACGTATTCCGCAGACAGAGGTCGTAAAGAAGGTGACAGCCCAGTTGAATAATTCTACTCAGCTTCTGTCTGTACGTCCTGACACGTTGGATTATATTTACTCGAAAGGAGTTGCAAAGAAAGTTCCTGTAGCTGTGGGAGGAGAGGTCTCAGCGGGGCGGCAGTATTATGTGTCGGAGATGAAAGTGTCTCCGGATTCTGTCGTTGTGTATGCTCCTCCAGGAGTGCTGAATTCTATCTTGACGGCTTACACCCAACCATTTCATTGGACTAATGTGACCGATACTCTTAAGAAACATATTAATTTGCAAAAACTTCATGGTGTGAAGTTTGTACCTTCATCGGTAGATGTGACTGCTTGTGTGGATATGTATTCTGAAAAGACATTGGAAGTACCAGTTGTTGGAATCGATTTTCCTAAAGGGAAAGTGTTGCGAACTTTTCCTTCTAAAGTACAAGTGGTTTTTCAGGTAGGATTGAAAAATTTTAAGTCGGTGAAGGCGCATGATTTTCTTGTGGGAGTATCCTATAGTGATGTGGTGAATAATAAATCTGAGAAATTGCAACTTACTTTAAAACGGTATCCGGATGTGGTTACTCATATTCGCATAAGCCCTTTATCAGTGGATTATCTGATAGAACAGCAAACCGTGGAAAAGGCGGTAAAAAATGGGGATGTAGCGGATGATTAAAATTGGAATTACCGGAGGAATTGGCAGTGGAAAATCATACATAGCCCATCTGTTAGAGAAGAAAGGAATACCATTGTATGATACTGACCGGGAAGCTAAACGGCTGACTGTAACACACCCTCGGATACGGAAGGAACTTTCGGCTTTGTTGGGCACGGAGGTTTATCAAGCGGATGGAACCTTGAATAAGTCTTTGGTAGCCAACTACCTGTTTTCTTCTCCAAAGCATGCCGGGCACATCAATCAAATTATCCATCCATGTGTGTATGAGGATTTTCAATCGTGGGCCAATCGGCAGGCGAAAGTAGGGGCAGAGGTGGTGATGATGGAAAGCGCCATTTTGTTTGAGTCGGGTTTTCAGAAAGCGGTAGATTATGTAGTGATGGTGTATGCTCCTTTGGATTTGCGCATAAAGCGGGCCATGTTTCGTGATTCGGCATCCGAAGAGCAGATTAAAGCTCGCATTGCCGCACAGATGGACGACGAGGAAAAGAAAAGGAGAGCCGATTATGTTCTCTTTAATGATGAAAAAATGTCGTTGGAGATGCAGATTGCTGCATTGGAAGCATGGCTTGCCAGTAGAAAAACGGGCAGATAGTTTGTGTATGTCATTCGTCCGTTGTATTTTTGTCACTTGTAATTAATTTTAATCATATAGGAAAAAATGTTGAAAACTATTTTAGCTATTGCAGGGAAACCTGGTTTGTATAAACTGATTTCTCAGGCAAAAAATATGCTGATTGTGGAAACCGTCAGTGCAGAAAAGAAAAGAGTTCCAGTTTATGCCAGCGATAAAGTAATTTCATTGGGCGATATCGCAATGTATACGGATGCAGAGGAAGTGCCTCTGAGTGAAGTGCTGGAATCTGTCAAGAAAAAAGAAAACGGTAACGTGACCGCGTTGGACTACAAGAAAGCCTCTGCAGAAGAGTTGCATGCATTTATGGCGGAAGTGTTGCCGAATTACGACCGCGACCGTGTACATACCAGCGACATCAAGAAACTGATTCAGTGGTATAACCTGCTGGTTTCAAACGGAGAAACTGATTTTGTAGAAACAGAAAAAGCGGCCGAATAAACGAAATACGTACGGTTAGCGTACGGTGAGAAGAAAGTAAACTGTCTCAGGACAAACGGATGCGTTGTTCCGGCTACGGAGTGCGGCATTTGTCCTAAGACAGTTTTTTTATTATATAACCACGGAAGCCTCAAACGACGGTAAGGAAGAAATGAAAAAGATTATATTGATTACAGGTGGTGAGCGGTCGGGAAAGAGCAGTTATGCCGAACGGCTGGCTCATGAACTGACGGCATCGCCGGTGTACATTGCTACGGCGAAAATCTGGGACGAGGAATTCCGGAAGCGGGTGGAGCGGCATCAGCAGAACCGGGGTCCGGAATGGACGAACATCGAGGAAGAAAAAGAACTGAGTCGTCACGACATCGCTGGGCGGGTGGCCGTAATCGACTGTGTGACGCTTTGGTGTACAAACTATTTTGTGGAGCTGCAGGATGTAACCTTGGCCTTGGAGGCCTTGAAGCGGGAATTCGACCGCTTTACCGCACAGGAGGCGACGTTTATCTTTGTGACCAATGAGATTGGGATGGGAGGCGTTTCCCCCAATGAAGTACAGCGCCGATTTACCGACCTGCAGGGTTGGATGAATCAGTACATCGCTTCCAAAGCCGACCAAGTAGTTCTGATGGTTTCTGGTATTCCGCTTAAAGTGAAAGGATAAATCATGCGTAAATTTACTATTTCTCCTATAGCCTGTCCGGAGCTGGAACAGGCAGCTCGTGAAAAGATTGACAACTTGACGAAGCCCAAGGGTTCTCTGGGGCGTTTGGAAGAACTGGCTTTGCAGGTGTGTATGATACAGCAGACTTTGTCACCTTCCTTAAAATGTCCGCACAACCTGCTTTTTGCGGCCGACCACGGTATTGTGGAAGAAGGAGTCAGTGCATCTCCTAAAGAAATTACCTGGCAGCAAATCAGCAATTTCCTTCACGGAGGGGCAGGCATCAATTTCCTGTGTCGCCAGCACGGTTTCCGACTGGTGATTGTCGATGCCGGAGTGGATTACGACTTGCCCTACGAAAAAGGAATTGTCAATATGAAGGTACGCCGGGGTACCCGTAATTTCCTGTACGGCGATGCGATGACTCCCGAAGAGATGGATTTGTGTCTGGAGCGAGGTACACAATGTGTGGACCGGGTGAAGGAAGCTGGTTGCAACGTCCTCAGTTTTGGTGAGATGGGAGTGGGAAACACTTCCGCTTCCTCTCTGTGGATGAGCTGCCTGACGGGAATCCCCTTGGAACAGTGCGTCGGTGCTGGCAGCGGTTTGTATGGCGAAGCCATGACCCATAAGTTCAAAGTGCTTCAGCGGGCCCTTCAAAATTTCTCCGGCGACCATACGGTAGAAGAAATCCTGTGCCGTTTCGGAGGGTATGAGATGATGATGGCCGTAGGCGGCATGCTGCGTGCAGCCGAGCTGCGCATGGTCATTCTGGTAGATGGATTCATCATGACCAACTGCATGTTGGCAGCCTCCCGCCTGTATCCGGAAGTGCTTCCGTATGCCGTGTACGGACATCAGGGCGATGAGAGTGGCCACAAACTCTTGTTGGACTATCTGCATACCCGTCCGTTATTGAATTTGGGATTGCGCTTGGGAGAAGGAAGCGGTTCGGTCTGTGCCTATCCGATACTCGATTCTGCCGTGCGGATGTTGAATGAGATGGACAACTTTGCGCATGCTTCCATTACCAAATATTTCTAAGCGTATGCATAATTTGTTGGCTGCTTTGATGTTTTTCACCCGTCTTCCTTTCTGGCGGATTTGCTCTGTGCCTTCTGAATGTTTCCGGCACGTAGTGAGCTATTGGAGCCTGTGCGGATGGCTCACGGGTGGGGTGATGGCCCTTGCCTTTTGGCTTTTTTCCCTGTGGTTTCCAATCCACGTAGCGGTGTTGCTGGCATTGTGTGCTCGTCTTTTTCTCACGGGTGCCTTGCATGAAGACGGCTTGGCCGATTTCTTCGACGGTTTTGGCGGAGGACGCGATCGGGAAGGGATTCTTCGTATCATGAAGGACTCCCATATCGGGAGTTACGGAGTGCTGGGGCTGATTCTGTATTATCTGTTGTCGTATTCCCTGCTTGTTTCTTTACCGGTGCCGGTGATTCCCTGGGTGTTATGGGTGGCCGATCCTTTTTGCAAGTTTGTCTGCAGTTTCATGTTGGTGTTCCTGCCCTATGCCCGGAAGGTAGAAGAAAGCAAGGCCAAGATGGTCTATACCCGCATGAATACTTCGGAGTGGGTGGTCAATGCGGTAGGGGGACTGTTGCCTCTGTGTTTGCTGCCTGCTGCCTATTGGGGGATGCTGTTGTTTCCCTGCGTGCTTTTTGCCGCATTGGTGTGTTTGCTCAAGCATCGGCTGGGAGGATATACCGGCGATTGTTGCGGAGCCCTGTTCCTGTTGTGCGAGTTGGTGTGCTGGCTGGGAGCGGTGGCGGTTACTTATAATTTTTAAGGATAAATAGAAGATGAAAGTATATTTGGTTCGACATACTTCGGTCGATGTGCCTTCCGGTACGTGTTACGGTCAGACTGATGTGCCTCTGCGGGCTTCGTTTGAAGAAGAAGCGGCGGTGTGCAGGGAAGCCATTCGGCGCATCGGCATCGACTTTACCCGTGTGTATGCCAGTCCGTTGTCCCGTTGCACGCGCCTGGCCGCCTATTGCGGCTTCCCAGATGCGGAACGTGACGACCGGTTGAAAGAGATGTACATGGGCGAGTGGGAGATGCAGCGGTTTGATGAAATCACCGATCCACGTATTCAAGAGTGGTACCAGGATTACCTGCGGGTACGTACTACCGGCGGAGAGTCTTTCATGGACGTGCTGGCCCGGGTATCCGATTTTCTGGACCATTTGGACCGTACTTCAGGTCCGGTGCTGATTTTTGCCCATGGCGGGGTACTGGTGGCTGCGCAGGTCTATGCGGGAAAGGTGAGACTGGAAGATGCCATGCAGGCATTGCCTCCTTACGGGGGAATGGTGGAAATCGATTTGCCGCTTCCCCGCTTGCATCCGGTCATGCTGGCTGGTACGGGCAGTGACGTGGGGAAGAGTGTGCTGGCTGCGGCCTTGTGCCGTATTTTCTTGCAGGATGGGTATCATCCGGCCCCGTTCAAGGCTCAGAATATGGCGCTCAATTCGTATGCCACACCCGAAGGACTGGAGATTGGTCGGGCACAGGCGGTGCAGGCCGAGGCAGCGGGTGTGCCTTGCCATACTGACATGAATCCCTTGTTGCTGAAACCCACTTCCGACCGGACTACCCAGGTGGTGCTGAACGGCAAACCCATCGGCAACCGGAGTGCGTATGAATATTTCCGTACTGAAGGGCGTGAGGAGCTGCGTCGGGAAGTCAATCAGGCCTTCGACCGGCTGGCAGCCCGTTACAATCCGATAGTGATGGAGGGGGCCGGCAGTATCTCGGAACTCAACCTGAAGGATACCGATTTGGTGAATCTTCCCATGGCGCGTCATGCTCATGCCGATGTGATTCTGGTAGCCGATATCGACCGGGGAGGTGTGTTTGCCAGTGCCTACGGTTCGGTGGCGTTGCAGACTCCGGAAGACCGCAAGCGCATCAAAGGAATCATCGTCAATAAGTTCCGTGGCGACCTTCGTCTGTTTGAGCCGGGTGTGAAGATGCTGGAAGAGATTTGCGGCATTCCGGTACTGGGCGTAATACCGTACTATCAGGATATTTACATCGAAGAAGAGGACTCGGTGGAACTTTCCCAGAAACAGCGGAAAGCGGTGCAGGGAAAGGTCAATGTGGCGGTGGTCTTACTCCGTCACCTGTCCAATTTTACCGATTTCAATATGCTGGAGCATGACGCACGGGTGAATCTGTACTACACGAACAACGTGGACGATTTGCTGAAAGCCGATATCATCCTGTTGCCAGGAAGCAAGAACACCCTCGGCGATTTGTATGAACTGCGCCGTAACGGGGTGGCACAGGCCATTCTTCAGGCCCGCCGCCACGGGGCAACCGTCATGGGAATCTGCGGTGGCTACCAAATGATGGGACAACGCATTGCCGACCCTGACGGAGTGGAAGGCGATGTCCGTCAGTTGCCGGGACTGGGACTGCTGCCGGTGGAAACGGTCATGGAGGGGGAGAAGGTGACGCGTCAGGTGCGTTTCTCTTTCCTAAAATCCGATACGCCGGATTGTATGGGGTATGAAATCCACATGGGACGTACCTCGGCAGTAGAAGGGGAGACAATGGCTCCATTGGTTTATCTGGAGGATGGAACTCCAGACGGATGTGTGGCAGACCGGAAATGTGCGGGTTCCTACATTCATGGGATACTGGATAATCCGGCAGTTATCGAGTGGTTGTTGGCACCTTATGCCGAAAAACTGACGCAACCGGCATTGGATTATGTCGCTTTTAAGGAAGAACAATACAACAAACTGGCAGACCATGTGCGGAAGCACCTGAACCTGCCGTTGCTTTATCAAATACTGACGAAAAATGATTAACGGACACGGAGACGATGCCTTTCGCTATGCGCATATTCGGGCTAATTTCAGTTCGAATGTGTATCACCGGGTGAATCATGACGGGTTGAACTGCTATCTGGTCGAACGGCTCTCGTGCATCCGTTCCTATCCGGAACCGGAACCCTATACGCTGGGGGTAGAATTGGCCCGGCTGTATGGGGCGCGTCCGGAGGAAGTGTGCGTGACCAACGGGGCTACGGAGGCCATTTACCTCATCGCGCAGGCTTTTCGGGGCAGTCGTTCCCAGGTATGGATACCTACGTTCAGCGAGTATGCCGATGCCTGTTGTCTGCACGCCCATCGGGTAGAAGGTATCTCCAGCGTGGAGGCCTTGACGGAGGAAGAAGGGATATGCTGGCTGTGCAATCCGAACAACCCGACGGGGCAGACGTGGGAGGCGGATACGCTGCGGCGTTTGATTACGCAGTATCCCCGGACCTTGTTTGTCATCGACCAGTCGTACGCGCTTTTTACGGAGAAAGAGGTGCTTTCTGTGGCCGAGACCGTGGCCCGTCCCAATGTCTTGCTGTTACATTCCATGACCAAATGTTTTGCGGTACCGGGACTGAGACTGGGTGCCGTGACGGGAAACGAAGCCCTTCTTCAGCGGATACGCGCCTGCCGCATGCCGTGGTCGGTGAATGCGTTGGCCGTGGAAGCCGGACAGTATTTGTTGCGTCATTTGGGCGAGTACCGGATGGAGGTACCGGCCTTGCTGGCAGAACGGAAACGGGTGGCCGAGGCACTGGAAGCTACGGGTGGGGTAGAGGTGCTCCCTTCGGATACCCACTATTTCCTGGCCCGTTTGCGGAGGGGAAGTGCGTCCGACCTGAAAGCCTATTTGGCCGAACGTCATGGGCTGCTCATTCGGGATGCATCCAATTTTGAGGGACTGGACACTCGTTATTTCCGCATTGCGATACAGACAGAAGAAGAAAATAATTTATTAATTGAAGGCATACGCGAATGGATACGTGGATAGAAATGGTACTGATTCCCCTGTTGGGAGGATGCTTGCTTGATAAGTTATTGGGCGACCCTTTGTGGCTGCCTCATCCGGTGGTAGGGTTCGGAAAACTGATAGCCCGGTGTGAACGGCGGGGTAATCAGGGTGTACACCGCAAGCGGAACGGAGCGCTGACAGCCGTGGGGCTGATTCTGTTGGTCTTTTTCGTGAGCTGGGGGCTGTTGGAAGGAGCCAATCGGATACATCCCTGGTTAAAGGTAATCCTTTCGGTAGTAGCCGTATTCTATTGCCTGGCCGGAAAAACCTTGATAGACGAGGTGCGGAGGGTATTTGAAGCTGCCGACATCTCCTTGGAAGCCGGACGGAAACAAGTGTCGCGCATCGTAGGTCGGGACACTTATGCCTTGTCGGACCAAGAGGTACGTACGGCAGCCTTGGAAACCTTGGCCGAGAACCTGAGCGACGGGGTGATTGCCCCTCTTTTCTGGTATTTCCTGTTGGGCGTGCCCGGTATGCTGGCGTATAAGATGGTGAATACCCTCGATTCCATGATTGGTTACCGGAACGCGCGTTACAAGGACTTCGGTTGCTGGGCTGCCCGTATAGACGATGTGGCCAATTATCTTCCGGCCCGACTGACCGCCCTGCTTATGGTACTGGTGTCCGGTCGCTGGTCGTTGCTGAAGTTTGTGGCTCATTATGGCCGGATGCATGCCAGTCCCAATTCCGGCTATCCGGAAGCGGCTTTGGCCGGTATCCTGAACTGTCGTTTTGGCGGGCCGCACGAGTATTTCGGGGAAACAGTCTACAAGCCCTTCATCGGCAGCAATCCTCGTTCGATAAATAGTGACGACATGCGTCGGGCCATTCGTATCAATCGGTTGGCAGAGGGATTGATGCTGTTGCTGATGGCCGTAGTTTATTGGATTGTTTCTTGAAAGATTTTCGAGGGAAAGTCCATTTTCTAGTGAATAGAAGAAACGCCTTTACGTTTAGATTGAAATGCAAAGTCATTTTCATTTAAACGTAAAGGCGTTTCAATAAAACATCCTTGCGTTTGAATTCAAGCACAAGGATATTTTATGTTTATTGATAGATGTATTCTACATCAGACTTTTTGAATCGGAGGATACGGGTGTCACTCGAACCGGCTCCGTTTTTAGCTGGATAGTAAGCGTTCATTGCACCTACGAAGTACCATCCTTGTCCGTTGTCAGGAGAATAAGTTGCCCACAACATCGAATTATAGTGTGCATGCTTGATACCGTTGGCATCCCATTGAGCTCCAGGACCGTACCATACAAGTGGTTCGTATTGTGATTCAGCCTGATTGTACATTTGGATGTAAATCAAGTCAGTCATTGCTACTGTTCCAACAGTGATGTCATTTCTTCGCCGTTGGCGTCGCTGGATGTTGCTGCCACCATTCCAAGCAGTGGTATGCCCTCCATCCCACATCATCCAGATATATCCGCTGGTAGAATTCAGAACTCTTTCAAAGTTTTCCATGGAAGGAAGTTCGTATCCGTCGGGAGCCATGGCAGTTGATGGCAGTTTATTGATATGGACAGTGGAAGTTCCGTATCCTTCCATTTTGGCTACTCCATTGTCATCAATCACCTGCATACCTTGTGTTGTTTTGCCTTGGTACTGCCATTTCCATAAGTTGAAAAACTCTTCTGCCGTACAGTCGCGCAAATAGTCAAAAAGGCTTTTCCCTTCTTTGGCTGCCGGATCGTCTGAGGATAAGATCTGGTCATTGAAATTCTTTGAGTCGCCCATGGCGTTATATTTACACCACCATACTCCATTGAGGTAAGTTACCGGAAGTCCCCAGTTACGGCGGATGACGGTATATTCCTCCCTTTCAGAACCATCGATGTTGCAGATTACTAGTTTTGCTTTTTGTTCTCGTCCGTTGGCTGTTTGGTCATTAGGCTTCCATCCACCCAGAACACGGAATGAGTTGACCGTTTCGTTTCTTTCTGCCAGTTTGATCCAGTGATCCTCACCGCTTTCATATTCTACGGTCAGTTTCTTGGATTCCGGCAGGGTCAGTATTCCCAGTTCATTGTCGATATAACGTCCGAAATCGTATACGTAGCTATCATTGTATTGAATCAGTCCTTCTATTTTAGTTGGATTATCAGACAAAACCAGTGTAAGGTAGTCGTCTGGATAGGTTTGATTCAATCCCTTGCGATGGAAACGTAGTTTGATTTCTTTTCCAGGTACTCCCAGTCTCCATCTTTCCTTCTGTATGCGGAACAAGTTTTTTCCCATTGTTTCCGGGCTCGTTCCTCCCAAGGTTTCTACAGTCAGTGGCATTTCATCTGGAATGAATTCCAGTTCATCGTCACAATCCACAGCCAGTGTCAGTTCTGTAGCCATATAAGGAAGAATCACACGGTTCTTGTCTGCTGTAACTGTAACGGTTCCAGGTAGGTCGGAAGCTTTTGTGTCGACTTTCAAACTGCCAGCTTCAGAAGCAAGCGTATGATCACCTCCGTCTTCCCATTCGATGACACTTAATGTGATATCTGTTGTCACCGGGTCTGTACCGATGTTCAAAGTATAGACTGTATTTCTTTTCAGGATAGCCGGAAGATTGGCTTCTACAGTTCTACTCTGTCCTTCTACTTTCATTTTGATACAGACTTTCAGATCTGTTCCGCTCTGTTCATAGACATAAGCAATCCCTTCCGTACTGGTTTCCAAGGCTTGTGGAAAGTCTGTAGTAATGTCCTGTACTGTTTCATTCTCTGGTGCAGATACTGGATTCTGTTGAAAGAGATAGGATTGTTTCGTCATATTTTTCAGCACCACTTGTTCTACCTGCACCGATTTAAGGGTTCGGATGGACAGGTCGAAACGAGCTGTTCCTCTTTTCAGAGTCATGCTTCCTGTATTTTGTGACAAGTCAAGCATACCGGAGAAGAAATCAGCCGCATGTATATTGCCTTCCGTGTTGGAAAGAGTGACTTTCAGCCATTCCTCTTCAGAAATACTACGATTCTTCATTTCTTGCAAATTAATTCGGTCGGCAGTATTGGCTAACATGTAGAGGTGTCCCGATTGTTGGTCAGTTTGTAACACATATTGGTTATTCTCTTGTCCGAACTCGGTATAGATTTCTGTCAGTATTCCGTTTTCAAACAAACAGGCCTGTAATTCATTAATCTGTCCTTCTTCCGGTAAAGCTGCGTTTCTGCCGTCGATGCTGAACACACCGATATCAGCTTTTACAGTCCGTATGTGTGCATTGTCAATGCCTTCTTTTGTCATCTCCTCGTTACAGGAGGTTGTCAGGAATACGGTGGAAAGTATACCGAAAAATTGTATGTATTTTTTTATGTGCATATTGATGGTTTACTTGTCTGTTTTCAAATTTTTATTTCAATTCATTTATTCATAAATGTACTCTACCGGAGTCTTGACACATCGGATGGTACGAGTTTTTTGCGCATTGTTGGCTGCATATTTGAACCAGTTTCCTTTTCCAGTACTTTGTGCATACCCTTCTATTAGCCAAGTGCTTCCTGAATTACCATACGTGGCGAATAGAATCATCATACTGGAGATACTGGTTTCACTCCATTGATGTCCCAATCCGCACAGAGTCAGATGATTTCCTCCATATTCGAAGTCATAGAAGGTAATCGGTCCATACTGTAGCCCTTTGAAGGTTGCGTTGCGTTCTACTACATTGAAATTCAGACGCTGTCCCAGGCCGTTATTAAAAGCGCCAGGGTTGTAATAGGCCAGGTTACAGTTTGTTCCCCATGTGTAGAAACGGTAATTGTTATAATCCGGAATCTGATATCCGTCGGGTGCCATAGAGGTGGGATTCAATGTACCAAAATTGTCTGACTGGTTTTTATAGCCTTCGTAATAGAAGATACTGTCGTTATGAGTCAGTTTTAATCCATTGAGATTTCCCGCCTGATATTGGTCTCCCAAAATATTCAGAAATTCTTCATCGGAACAATTGGTTAAATATTCAGCCAGACTTTTATCTTTTGCCGGATCTGTATGAATAAGAATCTGGTCGTTAAAATTCTTTGCGTTACCTCTCAGGTTATATTTACACCACCATACTCCATTTATGTTTATTACTGGTAATCCCCAGTTCAAACGTTTGATGGTATAGGTTTCCGGATGTCCTCCATTAGTGTCGGAGATAATCAGCTCACCAATTTGTTCCCTTCCGTCAGCATGAGGGTCATTGGGTTTCCATCCTCCCAGTAGACGGTAGGTATTGTTTCCTTCGTCGGTCAGTTTCATCCATTGGGACTCTCCTTCGTTGAATTTCAGTTCCAGTACCTTTCCTTCCGGAACAGTGATTTCTCCTAGTTCTCCATCGATGTATCGGTTGAAATTGCATACTCCGTTCTCGTCAAACTGGATGGCTCCTTTGACAGAGACTGGATTGGGTATGAATACCAATACGACTCTTCCTGTCTGCAAGTTCCCTTTGTGTACATCCAAATAAATGTATTCGTATGTACTGCCTGGCATTTTTTGTGAACTGGATACATTGAATTGTGCTACGGGGGAAAGATTCCGTGACAGGCTGACTGGAGTGATATTTACGCCATTGGCTTGTCCCTGAATGCTTACTTCCGCACCTGTCTCAGCTGCCAGAGTGAGTTGAAAACTACTTTCCCAACAAGGAACGAACACTGTATCACAGAGTGCATTCAGGATGACTCCTTCTGATAGTTTGGAGTTTTCTTTATCCACAAGTCCTTTGTAAGAAAGGTCAGAATCAGAAGACGATCCGCTTTCCCAGTTATCGGTCAACACTTCTACTTTCAGGTCTGCTCCATTTCCATATACTTTTAATGTATAGATAGTATTACGTTTTAGTGCCGGAAGGGTCGTTTTCAGTCGGTGCCATCCTCCGTTTGCAGTCATCATAATTTCTACTTCATGACCGTTTGTATATTGTTCCGGAAGATAGAACAGATTCGTTTTTCCATTTTTAAAGGGTTGATCTCCAAAATCTTTTGTCAAACTAGTCTTTTCAAACTCTCCAGGTGACTGGTTGGCATCTTGTTCATTAACGAATCCGGTCAATGCCACATCCTTTACAATTACACTGTTTACCACTGCATCTTGGAAGGGTGAATCCAAATCAATACGGGCTACAGCACGTTTTAATGCAATCGATAAAGAATTGTTTTCGATATTCAGGTTCGCTTTTCCGCTCATCAGCAAGTTTTCAGATGTCATCTCTTCTGATGTGGCTGTCAGTTTCAGAAAGTCATTCAATGTAGTGATATCTTTCTGAAGATTCTCCTTGGCAATAACCTTTGTACTGTTGGCCAGGAAATACAGACTTCCTTTCCGTTGTTCAATTTGAAGCTGGCACGTACCTTCTTCGTTTATTTGCAGAGAATTAAATGTTTCCTTTAATATTCCATTCTCAAAACGGTAAGCATTGAGTGTGGTTATTTGTGATTCTGTGTCGCTGGCTGTTCCGTTTGTCATTCCCGTTCTTGCAAAATGAACGGCTAATGTTCCTGTGGCTTCCTGTGTGTGCTGAAAGTCTTCATGGTTGCATCCACTCAGTAAAAATAAGCTCGCGCTTGCCAATGTGAGTATATATTTAATCATCATTTTATTCGTAAGTTTTATTTTCGTCAGTTTATTTATATTGATGAGGATTTTGGGAACTATTCAGGTAATTGATAGAATTAATCGGCATTTTTTGCAAATTGTTGACATAGAAGTTATTCATCAACTGCTCAGCCCATGGTCCATAAGTAAATGAGCTGCTATGCCCGTATCCCATTACGTGTCCAAGTTCGTGGAACATTACGCTGCATGCATACGTGTTGAAATAATGTTCGAACCATCCTCTTTGATATGCACCGAATACACTTCCGCTACCTAATCCGATAATACCATTACCTGTATATACCAGTCCAACTTGAAGTGTTCTGCTGGCTCTCATCTTTTTCAATACTTCTTCTACCTTTACGAGCTGCTTGTTGTCATCATAAAGTTGGTCTGCATTGTCATGCAAGATTTGTTCATGTTCTGGCATATCAATCATATAGGTGAAGTTCAGGAAGAAGGCCACTGATTCCCGGCAATGTACAGGACGTATGCCCATCCAGTTTCCGACTGGTCCACCATCTTCTCGTTCCGGATCTCCTCCGTACAATCCCCAGTAGATTGTCCATCCATGTTCAATCTTCTGCAATTTGTCCCAGTAAGGGTCGTTTGCTTCAATTTTAAAGGTGGCTTCTGCCAGTTCTGATTCTGTCTTTTTCTGTACTTCAATGTATTTCCCGGATTCAGTGCGACACATAGCTGTACGTTGTATCAACGGAATTTCCTCAAAGAAGTCAGCGAATGCCGGTATGGAATCGAAATAAGCCAAGTCAAAGTATTCATTGCCTACTTGTGGCAGTTGCATCTTGATTAACACATTGTTCAGTTGGCGTGGAGAGTAAAAGCGTATATGTAATTTGCCTTCCTCTGTCACAGAAACCTGAAGTGGTTGAGCGGTATTGAATTTTCGTACCGATGCATTTGTATAGACTTCTTTGGTTTCGTCGTCTTGCAGAATCAATGTGTGGTCGCCGGCATTGTATGCCGCAGGGGTAATCAACATGGTAACAGCCTTATCATCCGGGTGATTCACATGCGTTTCCACATGATGTATATGGTTGGCAGTCAAAGTTTCCTGGTCAAAATTATAAATCTGTCGTCTCTCCTCCTTCAGGTAATTACGTGTAGAGAGTGTAATCTCTCCATGGAACGTAGAACCGTTGCACATTGGCATGAAGAAATAAGACGTATGTTGATTCAGTGAAATCGTATTGGTTATTCCATTACTTTCTCCACCTAATTCACCATTACCGGAAAGTGTGGTATAAAATTTTATTTTTCCAAGTGACAGTGTTTTGTCTGTCACCGCATTCTGCACGTAAGGATTGTTGTAGGCGAAGTCGAAATCTACCCGGCTCATGATTCGTTTCTGTATCACAGCTTGCGAAATCGATACGGTTTCCTGAATTCCATCTGCCGTTTGCTTCTCTATAATAGAGAAAGGTGTCTTGGAATAGAAGTATTCAGCTTCCAAGGGCTTTTGCAGATCATCCGGAAATGCAAGCCATTCGTCATCAATGTGTCCGGGAGTACGAACAATAGCCCGGTCTTTGATGGCATTTCCTTTGATGCCTAATACAAGCAGTTGGTATTCTCCTTTGTGAAGACCCTCAGCATAAATTTCCGAGGTACTGGCTTTATAATAGCTCTTTATATTCTCCATCCGGTTCCCGTTCTCGTCTACAATGAAATGGTATAATTGATCGTAAGGTGAGGACTCATTTTCCGAACTGCGGGTTTCTTTTCCTTCGTATCCTTCTTTTTGTAATTTGAACACTATTCCAGACTGGTTGGAAGTGGAAGATGCCTCTGAATATTCTTCCTGGTTACAAGAAATCAATAGCAAAGTGCATAAAAATGCAATAAAAGTAAGTTTTCTCATTTTGTTGTTGTTTTCTCAGTAATCACAATCTTTTTAGTAAACTAATGTTTTTTATTTTTCCCTCGTAAAAAGTAATTAATCGCTCGTTTTTTAGCCTTATTTGTTTATGTAATTATGTTTTTTGCCTATTCTTGTTCTTAAACGAAATTTGAGGGACTTTTGTTCAGTGAAATTTACTTTTTAGTGTACTTTTCGACACTTATTTTTATAAGAGCCTGTTTATGAATGTGATATATACAGATATAAAGCGAAAAACAAACAAAATATCAATGGGTATTATCCATTGAAGGAGTGCAGGGTATCGGCATTTATTTTTTAGTTGTCGGAAATCTATCTTTCACATTCATGTTTACAGAGAAAACAGTCAATCTTTATAGCTTTTATCGATGGATGTTATCGAGAAAAAGAGTTTTTTCGATAGATAAAGATTGATCCCGACTGCCTACCTTTGTTTCCATAATCATGAAAGAAAAAGGGAGATGAAAGAAATGAATCGTTCACGTGAGGCGGTTGCACGGTTTCGCCTGATACGTAACTGCATGTTTTTGTCCGGATTGTCGGTTTTTGCCCAGCTGTATTTGTTCCAACCTATGCTTTCGGAAATGTGCCGGAACTTTGGCGTCAGTCCGGCAGAAAGCAGTCTGTCGGTGTCGGCTTCTACTGCCGGCATGGCATTGGGGCTGATTGTCATGGCCTTTAAAGCTGATTCCGTGTCGCGCGAACGCCTGATGGGAGCTTCGTTGCTGCTTTCTTCCCTGTTGACCATCGTGTCTGCCTTCACTGGCAATTATTCCCTTCTGTTGGCCTTGAATCTGTTGAAAGGAATGGTATTGGCTGGAGTGTCGTCGGTGGCGTTGGCTTATCTTTCGGAAGAGGTGGATAAAGCCATGATTGGACTGGCCATCAGTTTGTATTTGAGTGGCAATACACTGGGAGGAATGTCGGGACGAGTGGCTGCCACGTTGGTGTCTGGATGGGGTGGATGGCAGTCGGCCGTGTGGCTGATTGGCATTGTGAGTCTGCTGCTGGGCGGATTGTTCTGCTGGAAGATTCCGGCTGGGAAAAACTTCTCCGCAGTGTCGGTCTCTTTTCGGGAGAAATTGCGTCAGATGCGTTTTCTTTTAACCCGGAGCACGTTTCTTTCCATGTATCTCATCGCCGCGCTTTCCATGGGCATTTTTGTGAGTATCTACAACTACTTGTCTTTCTTGCTGGAAGCACCTCCTTTCTCGTTGCCCCATCATTTGGTGGCATTGATTTTCACCATGTATGTGGCAGGAATCATCGGTTCGGTCGTGGCTGGTGGTCTTTCAGACAAGTACAGTCCGGAGATGCTCTTGCAAGGCACGTTGGGGCTGATGGGAGTAGGGATGGCGTTGTTGCTATGGATGCAGCTTTGGGCTATCGTGCTGGGATTAGGGCTGATGACTTTTGCTTTTTTCGGGACACATACGCTGGCAAGCCGGATTGTATCGGTGCACGCCGGGCAGATGAAAAGCAGCGCCACCAGTATTTACTGGTTGTTCTATTATGCTGGTTCCAGTCTGGTAGGTTCCTTGTCCGGCATCGTGTTGTCGGATTACGGATGGGGAGCTTTCATGGAGTTTCTTTTTGTGCTCTTAGCTATGGCGTGGATTATTTCTCTGATTGTCTTGTGGCTGTTTAAGGGGAAGAAAAGTGTCTATGTATGGATTGCCAGGAGGTGATATGAACAACGGCCTGCCTTCGAGATTGTGTACTCGAAGACAGGCCGCTGAAATGTGATTGGATTGGGTTTTATTCAAAGATAATCTTACCAAAGAATTCCGGGCAGTGGAAGCAAGGCTTCGGCAAGTCAATGGGATTCCATGACAGGAAGTGTGGAGTATGTTGTAAGTCTCCGCATTTGTAGAAATTGGCATAAGCAGTCAGTCCTTTGAAGCCCTTCAGCTGATGGCGGAAGAAAGCTTCTTTGGGGATACAAAGAGCCAGTTGCCAGCTGCATTTTCCCATACGCTCTTCAAACGGAGCTTTTCCAAGTGAACTCCAGCGGTCTACCTGCTGGAGAATGTCTTGAGGAGCATGAGGTCTGTCGCCTGGTTGTCCGCCACCGATAAGGAGGGTACCTCCGCAGTTGCATTCAAAATTATAATACACGTTTTCTTCCTGATCTTCCGGAAGCTGGAAGAAAAATTCGCAGCAGGAATCTTCCCATACTCTGCCGTTATCTTCGGCGGCTATGGCTCGTACGCTTTCTTCTTTCACGCGGTAGTTCAACAGAATGAAATCGCCTGTATGGGCAATGCGAAATGCGACCTCCGGACAGTAAGGATAATCTTTCCAGTTCACGCAGGAAACAGGTTGGAACTTTACCTGATATTCATCGAGCAGGGCCGGAATATTTTGGGCGGCTACGCGAGACTGTCCGGTAATTTCGGGTACATGTAATTCTTTCATGATTTTCGTATTTAGGATATCGAATTAGAAATTTAATTTTGCTTGTTCAGAATAATAAGGGCACCGATGACGCCTGGAATCCATCCGCACAACGTGAGGATAAAGACAATCAATACCGAACCGCATCCTTTGTCGATGACGGCAAGGGGCGGAAAAATAATAGAGAGAATGACTCTGATTAACGACATTTCTGTGTTGGTTTTATAAATTTGCAGGAAAGTTAGGGAAAAGATTTAGAACTGGCAAGAATTTAAGGAAGATTCGGGGAAGAACAAGAGGATAAAAAATATCCTCCCGAGGACTTCGGAAGGATATTTTGAAACTCGTACCACGGAATCCGGTACAAAATATGCAGTAAACTTTACAACTTTCGGTGTGTATGCTGGCATCCTTGCCCGCAAAAGGGGTTACTTGCTCATTAGCTGAGCATTACGTAACCCCAAATCATCGGATCTCCTTTGAAAATCTTTTGAATGAAATTTTTCATTGTTTTCATGTTGTTACCCTTTCTTTTTAGTGAATAAAAACTTTAATACCTTTCAATCTAATCTAAAAACGTCGTCTCTCGACGAGGTTGAAAACAATCTTATAATCTAAAAAAACAATCTTTCTACTTTGTCAATCGTTGAACTTCCGTTCTTGATTACGCTGCAAAGATAGGGCTTTTTGGGATAGAATATATGCTTTAGAACATAAAAATGAGAAAAGGGTATGTTTTATTGATGTAGGTCAAAAAAATGTTAGTTATGACGTTTGGATGCGCATTTGGCGCATACTCCTTTCACGATGTAGTTGACTTTTCGGGCAATGAATCCTTCAGGAAGATCGATGTGTGGAATGAGATCTTGATTCAGGCAATAGGTATTGTGGCATACCTCACAGTAGAAATGGCAGTGCTCTTCACTTTCGTTGCATTGGCCGTGGTTGTGGCAGATACAATATTTGTGTGAGCCGCTCCCGTCATCCACGCTGTGGATGAGATGATGCTCGTGGAAAAGGACGAGGGTGCGGAAGATGACCGACTTGTCGATGCTGTCGAGCTGTTTTTCCAGCGTGCCCAGGCTGAATGTGTCGGTTTGGGAGGCAATGGCCTCATAGATGAGCAGTCGGGTGGAGGTGGGACGGATGCCGGCTGTCTCCAGGATTGTGGCATAGTCTTCTGTTTTCATAAAAAAGGATGCTTATCTTGTGACTTGCTGCAAAGATAAGCATCCTTTTGGGCAACCAGGTTGTTTTTCAGCCAGGTTTTATTCGTTCAGTCCCAGTTTTTTCTTCAGTTCCTTGGTCAAGGCATCCTTGTGCAGAAGAATATAGATGGTTTTGGCACGTACATAGCTTTCCGACATGTTCAGGTAGCCTCCGAAATCATTCCGGTCGGTGCCCCAGGAGTTCTTGGTAATGTAGTACTTTGTGCCGTTCTGGTCTTTGGCAATGCCGGTGAGGTGCATCAGGTGGTCGTCGGTAGTGACAAAGGCCTCGTATCCTTTCTGACGGATTTCGGGTGTCACTTTCACTTCCGGACACGGATATTCAAACTTGAAGGCTTCATCCAGTCTCTCTTTGGCATCCATGCTTTGCCAGCGGGCAAAGTCGGTGTCTTTCAGGTCGCCGGTACTTTCTGTGGCCGGATTGATGGCTACTCCGTGCTTGAAGGAGAATCCCTTTTCACTGACATCACCGTCCCAGCATACGGTATATCCGTTTTCCAGGGCATGGTCGGCGGCCTGCATCATCTCGTCGAGCGGCAGATTGTACATCTTGGCATGTTCCCAGTTGTCTGGAATCTCCAGTTCAAACGCCTGATAGTAGGGCTGGTGGGTGAAGCTGGTCAGCATGACATAGTCTTCCGGATGGATGCCCAGGCTCTGCGCAAAGGATTGTGGAGTATATTCTTTGCCTTTGTAGGTGAACTTCTCAGGCAGTTCGCCCATGTAGATGTCGAACAGGCTCTTGATCAGTTTTTCGTATTCCGGACTGCGCTGGCGTAGCTGGATGGCCTTTTCGGCAATGACTTCCATATAAGAGGCCAGTTCCTTGTGGTTGTGTGTGGGAGAATTATAGTTGATACCGCTGTACACTTCTTCCGGCACGATACCTACTTGCTTGAAGGCGGTAAACCAGCTGGGAGAGATACTTCCCTGGCCGATATTGCCTTTTCCGTGGCGCAGGTAATTGTCTTTCAACTGGTTCATGTATTTCTGACGGACGATGTACATTTCCGAGAGGTCGAATTCGCCTTTTCCTTGGCGGAGGAGTTCAGCTTCGATGAACGAAGTGGTGGCAAAGCACCAGCAAGTACCGGTGGCTGCCTGATTCTTGACCGGAGTCACTTTTTGGTTGGTGACGGTAGTAAATTGGTAGCCTTCGGCTTTAGGCTGTGCCTGAAGAGTGGCCGAAGCAAGAAGTAATGCAGAGATAAATGTAACTGTTTTCATATCTTTTTCTATGTTTTTTACGTGTATCTAAATTATGGAATCAGAATCCGAAGCGATAGTCATTCCAGTATTTGGCAGTCATTTCGTCCCAGCGGAGCAGGGTAGCTCCGATAAAATCCATTGTGTAGTCGGTCAGATAGGCCTTGGCGGCATCTTCTCCCTGGCTCTTGACCAGTTCTGCATAACGCTGTTCCACCATCGGCAGTTCTTCCAGTCCTTTCCGTTCAAAGTGCATCTGGTTCTTTTCCATGATTTTCCGGGCATTTCCCCATCTCACGGTAGCCAGCTTGTTGGCCTGACGGTAATGCCACAACGCCGCATCCAGACGGTAGCGGTGGTTGCCACAAACTTTGAACATGGCGGGCAGGTCGGTCGTGCCGCAGAAGATGGGCACGCGCGGACTCTGTCCGGGGTTGTCCATGGCAAACCAGCATACACCTCCTACGGCATCCGGGAGCCAGCTGCGCAACTGGATGACGGTGGAGTAGGCACATTGCGGCACGGCTACGTTCCGGTTGGCCGTCACGCTGCCCTTTTGGAGTGCATTGTACAGCTGGACTTCATCAGTACGCATCCACGGGTTGGCGCGCGGGCTGGTGATGGTGTCAGTCTTTCCGGTCTTCCGGTCCTTGACAGCTACTTTCAGATTCTTTGTTACGCTCCATTCCGTACCTTCGTACGTCTGTCGCAAGTAGGCCATTACGTCGGCATTGCTGATTTTCTTTTCCGGCTTCACGCTCAGGGGAAGTTCTTCATCGTCCATGCTGAGCTTGAGCGATGGGGCCAGTGTGCTTAGGATAAAGAATTCCCGGATGCTGAATGCCTGCATCTTGCCGAAATAGTTCGGCCCTCCATAGGCTTTCCAGAACTTGAACGGTTCCTTTCCGTCCCACAGTTTGAGTTTCTTGGCCACACTGAACACGTTTTCCGAAGCCATGTAATGGTCTGTATCTTTCAGGTTCAGTGTGCTGATGCGGGAAATGTTGGCCGAAACTCCTACTTCGTCATCAGGAATACGGACGGCAGCCCATACACCGCCAATCTGGTCGGGACCTTCGCCGAAGATTTCAAAATGCCACACTTCTTTCGGGTCGGCAATGGTCAGACATTCGCCCGAATCACCATAGCCGTATTCCTTCACTAGCTTTCCCATGAGTTGAATGGCTTCACGGGCTGTGGTGCAGCGTTGCAGTGCCACGCGGGCCAGTTCTTCAATCATGAACATTCCTTTGGCATTCCGCAGGGTATCCCGTCCGCTGATGGTCGTTTCCCCCATGGCCAGTTGCTTTTCGTTCAGGCACGGATAGGCCGTATCCAGAAAAGCGTAGGTATGTTTGGCTTGTGGAATCTGCCCTTTTACACTCAGGTTGGTCTGGTCGTTGACCGATTCCGTGTGCATGCGTCCATCGTAAATGTTCATTACCGTGTCGTTGGCAAAATCTGCCGCCGGCACGATGTTTACCCACGTACGGTACCAGCTGTCGCATGTGTGGCTCGTCATGACAGAACCGTCGGTTGAGGCCAGTTTCCCCACCATGATACTGGTACAGCAATCCGGATCGCGTGGCAAAGTCTGTTGTGCGAGAGCAAGGTGGGAAAAGGTAATCCCAATAAAGAATAAAATGTTGCTTATTTTCATATTTTCGTATTAAAATGATACTTGCTCGCAAAGATAATAAAAAAGGGGAAAAAGGAATAAGGATATTCTTCGTAAAACGGTTGAAGAATGGTAGGTCTCCCTGTGTTTTTTTTCTTGGCGACTTAGGAAAGAATGTACAGCACAGGCATAAAATTATCTCATCACGAACGAGTCGAGACCTCGTCACGTTCGTGTCGACCTCTCATCACGTTCGTGGCGAGGTCTTCACACGGACGTGACGAGGTAATTTCGTACTGGAGTTTCTGAATAAAGAAAGGTAAGGATACAAAAAAGGCCGTCTCCGTATTTTCAGGGAGGCGGCCTTCTGATTATTTGATTTCGAATTCTTCCTTCATATCCATTTCCTGGTTGTGTACGTCAAAGAATTTATACTGTAAAAAAGCCAGGTTCTGGTTCGGAACGATTTTGATGCCGAATCCATACTTCATCTGCCATTTTCGTTTCAGGGACATGAATCCCTGATTTACGTAGGCAGCTACGTAAGGATGGATATGCAAGGTGAATTTCTTCACTTTCAGCTTGTTGACCAAATAGTCAATCTTACTTTCCAGGGTATCGGTAAACAGGATGGAAGGTTTGATTTTCCCCTTTCCGAAACAAACGGGGCAGTCTTCATCGGTAGTGACATCCATGGCCGGACGTACCCGCTGGCGCGTGATCTGCATCAGTCCGAATTTGCTCAGAGGAAGGATGTTGTGTTTGGCCCGGTCTTTCTGCATGTTCTGGCACATGCGTTCGTAAAGTTTTTGCCGGTTTTCTGCCAGGTTCATATCGATGAAGTCCACCACAATGATTCCACCCATATCTCTCAACCGGAGCTGGCGTGCCAACTCATCAGCTGCGCCCAGGTTTACGTCGAGTGCATTTGCCTCTTGTCCGTTGGTTGATTTGGAACGGTTTCCACTGTTTACGTCCACCACGTGGAGTGCTTCAGTATGTTCGATAATCAGGTAAGCTCCGCTTTTGTAGGAAACGGTCTTTCCGAAAGAGGACTTGATTTGTTTGGTGATACCGAAATTATCGAAAATAGGAAGCTGGCCGGTGTAGCGCTTCACGATGCCTGCCCGTTCGGGGGCAATGAGCGCCACATAATCTTTTACTTCGTTATACACGGTTTCGTCGTTGACGTAAATGTTCTCGTACGACGGGTTGAACAAGTCGCGCAGCATGGCTACGGTGCGGCTTGTCTCCTCATAAACCAATGAGGGCAGTTTGGTGGCCTTCTGTACCTTCGTGATGGTTTCTTCCCAATGTTTCAGCAAGACTTTCAGTTCCGCATCCAGTTCCGCCACTCGCTTGCCTTCGGCTACGGTGCGTACAATTACTCCGAAATTTTTGGGCTTGATGCTTTGGAGCAGCTGTTTGAGGCGAGCTCTTTCCTCGCTGGATTTAATTTTTTGTGAGACGGATACCTTGTCGTTGAAAGGAATCAGTACCAGATAGCGTCCGGCGAACGACAGTTCACAGGTCAGGCGCGGCCCTTTTGTGGAAATGGGCTCCTTGACAATCTGCACGATGACCTCTTGTCCCTGCTGGAGTACGCTGGAGATTGTTCCGTCCTTGTCAATGTCGGGAAGCATGGAAGCTTTCGACATGGGATAAAGTTTTTTCCGGTCACTGATGACTTGCTTGAGGTATTTCTGGTAAGAATGAAATTGTGGTCCCAAGTCTAAATAGTGAAGAAAAGCGTCTTTCTCAAAACCCACATCTACGAAGCAGGCGTTGAGACCGGGCATGAGCTTCCGGACTTTTCCTACGTACATGTTGCCGACAGAGAACGAATGATTACGTTCTTCTTTCTGGAATTCTACCAGGTTTTTGTCTTCCATGAGAGCGATAGATATTTCCTTGGGCTGTACGTCTACTACTAATTCGCTTGTCACTTTTTGCTTGGTTTTTTGTTTCTAATAGATTGCTAATTACACAAAGAACAAACCTGAAAGACTTTGTTTAGCTTTGCAAGTTTGTTCTTTATTGAAGTCGGACAGACTAACAATTATTTTTTGCTTTTATGTCTGTTCTTTCTCAGTCTTTTTTTACGTTTGTGAGTAGACATTTTATGTCTTTTTCTTTTCTTTCCGCTTGGCATAGCTTCAAAATTTTATGGGTTAATACTAAAAGTTAATTATTTTTTTACTGATAGAGTAAATGTTTTTGCTGGTTTGAATGCCGGAATGTTGTGTTCCGGGATAATGATGGTAGTATTTTTAGAAATGTTACGAGCTGTTTTCTGCGCTCTTTTCTTTACAATGAAACTACCGAAACCACGGAGGTATACATTCTCATCTTTCGACAAAGATTCTTTTACTGATCCCATGAACGCCTCAAGGGTCGCCAATACTGTTGCCTTGTCAATACCTGTGTTCTTGGCAATTTCGTTTACAATATCTGCTTTAGTCATTGCGCTAATAATTATTGTTATACGTTATCTTAATTTTTTGGACTGCAAATATATAGCTTTTCTACTTCTTTTGGAAATATATCAGGAACATTTTTTTTGAAAAGTCGTGCTTTTTGAATTTTTTCTGTCCTTTCAGGAGACGGTGAAAGAAGGTTTTTCTACGTATATCGGGTAAATATATTATTTTTGCAGCTAAATATATACCGGATGAATTTATTTGCAGATAAAATTATAGGTTGGTACAAGGAAAACAAACGGGATTTGCCTTGGCGTGAGACGAAAGACCCTTATAAAATATGGATATCAGAGATTATTCTTCAGCAGACAAGGGTTGTGCAGGGCTATGATTACTATTGCCGTTTCATGGAACATTTTCCGGATGTGAATACATTGGCGCACGCTTCGGAAGACGAAGTGATGAAATGCTGGCAGGGACTAGGATATTATTCGCGGGCCCGCAATCTTCATGAAGCAGCAAAGGTGATTGCAGATAAAGGATGTTTTCCTACGACTTATGAAGAAGTGAGAGCCTTGAAAGGAGTGGGGGATTATACAGCTGCGGCTATTTGCTCTTTTGCGTACGATTTGCCGTATGCCGTGGTTGATGGAAATGTGTATCGGGTGTTGTCGCGCTGGATGGGAGTGGAGGAACCGATTGATACCGGTGCAGGCAAGAAATTGTTTGCCTCCCTGGCGGATGAGATGATGGACAAGTCGCGTCCGGCCCTGTACAATCAAGCTATCATGGATTTTGGGGCCTTGCAATGTGTACCTTCCTCGCCTTCTTGCCTGTTTTGTCCGCTGGCAGATGGTTGCGTGGCCTTACAGAAAAATCTGGTAGACAAGCTTCCTCGGAAAGCCCGGAAGACAAAAGTGCTTGACCGTTATTTTTCATATATTTACGTGCATGCGGGCGCATATACTTATATAAAGAAACGGGAGGCGGGAGATATCTGGCAAAATTTATATGAGTTTCCGCTGATTGAGACCGAACGGGAGGTGGGGGAAGAGGCGATTTTCTCGCTTCCGGAATTGAAAAAATTGCTGGAAGGTTGTCGGGTCGTTTCTTTCCGTCTGGTATCGCCGGAAATCAAGCATGTGTTGTCGCACCGGGTGATTCATGCCAAATGCTATGAAGTAGTATTGGATGGGGAAGATTTCTTCCTTTCTGGATACCAGCGCATTCGAGTTGATGATTTGCATAAATTCCCTGTGTCACGCTTGATATCTCGTTTTTTTTCGTTACTTTTGAAACCAAATTATAAAACTCATAATCATGTCATTGAATAAAGTACAATTGATTGGAAATGTGGGAAAAGATCCCGAAGTGAGATACCTGGATAGTGGAGTGGCTGTGGCTACATTCCCGCTGGCAACCACGGACCGTGCCTATACGCTGGCTAACGGGACACAGGTGCCGGAACGTACCGAATGGCATAACATTGTATTGTGGCGCGGGCTGGCAGAAACAGCAGAGAAATATGTGCACAAAGGTGACAAGTTATACATAGAAGGGAAGATTCGCTCTCGTTCTTATGATGATCAGAACGGCGTGAAGCGTTATGTGGTTGAGATTTTTGGTGATAACATGGAAATGTTGACGCCGCGTTCAGCTCAGCCGGCAGCTCCTGCTCAGTCTCAGCCGGCATCGGCCGCTTCTGCTCCGGCCCAGTCGGAAAATAACCCTTCGGATGATCTGCCGTTCTGATTTCAGATTGTCTTTAATTTTAAAAATAGGAATATTATAGGATGGATCCTGACTCGTGTTTGCTCCGTTTGTCGGAGCTATGTGACGGAATTACCGTAATGCCCCTTTCATTAGGGGCTGCTTTTGCTTTATTTTTGGCCCTTGCATTGTTGTATGTATCGGGTTTTGTGTCTGCTTCAGAAATTGCTTTTTTTTCGCTTTCTCCTTCTGATTTGAGTGAAATAGAGGAGGAAAATCACCCTTCGGATGTAAAAATAAAAGATTTGCTGGCCGATTCGGAACGTTTGCTGGCTACAATTTTGATTTCTAACAACTTTGTAAATGTGACCATTATCATGCTGCTGAATTATGTCTTTGCCAGCGTGATTGATTTTGGAAATGCAAAGATTCTGGAGTTCTTGATTGTGACCGTAGTATTGACGTTCTTGTTGCTGCTGTTTGGAGAAATCATGCCTAAGATTTATTCGGCACAGCATACTCTTCCTTTTGCCCGGAAAGCGGCACCGGTCATTTCGGTATTGCGTACGGTATTTTGGCCGGTGTCTTCCTTGCTGGTACGTTCTTCTTTTTTCTTAAACCGGATTAGCCAGCGGAAAAAAGCTCGAAATCTTTCTGTCAATGAATTGTCGCAGGCACTGGAGCTGACGGATATTCATGAGACCTCGGAAGAAGGAAATATGCTGGAGGGAATTATTCGTTTTGGAGAGGAGACGGCGAAGGAGGTGATGACTTCTCGTCTGGATATTGTAGATTTGGAGATTCATGAATCATTTGCCGATGTATTGAAATGTATCAATGAAAATGGGTATTCTCGAATTCCCGTTTATGAAGAAACTCGCGACAACATAAAGGGAATTTTATATATCAAGGATTTACTTCCGTATTTGGATAAGGGAAGTGATTTTCGCTGGCAGAACTTGATTCGTCCGGCATTGTTTGTACCGGAAAACAAGATGATTGGTGATTTATTGCGTGACTTTCAGGCAAATAAAATTCACATTGCGGTGGTGGTGGATGAGTTTGGTGGAACTTCCGGTATTGTGACGATGGAGGATATCATTGAAGAAATTGTAGGTGAAATCAACGATGAATACGATGAGGAAGAACGTACGTATGTGAAACTGACTGAGAATGTATATGTGTTTGAGGGAAAGACGTTGCTTTCGGATTTTTATAAAGTCATCAAGGATAGTCAGGAAGTGTTTGAGGACGTGTCGGGCGATGCGGATACCTTAGCCGGGTTGTTGTTGGAACTGAAAGGTGAATTTCCTGTCCTGCATGAGATTATCAATTATTCCAATTATCGCTTTGAAGTCCTGGAGATGACTTCCCGTCGTATTCTGAAGGTAAAAGTAACGGTCTTGCCTGCCGTTCCGGAAGAAAAAACTGAAAAAGAGAGTTGATATGCCACTTCTAAGGAAATGGGATGAAGAAGGGGGAATGTGGGGTATCTGGCACGTGACTGAGTCGTTGGAAGAACTTCGGGCAGGTGTGTCGGATATGTCGGCGCTTGCGGAATATGCATGTTTGAAAGCTCCTTCCCGCAAGCTGGAATTTCTGGCTGTGAGGGTACTTTTGTATGCAATGACGGGGCGAGAAATACAGGTGGGTCACGAACCTTCGGGCAGACCTTTTCTGATAGGTGAATCGGAACATATATCGATTTCTCATACAAGGAATTATGTGGCAGTAGGGCTGCATAAGACGGCTATACCGGGAATCGATATCGAACAGTATGGTGATAAGGTGAGAAGAGTGAGGTCGCGTTTTGTGCGGAAAGACGAATTGCCTGAAGGCGAAGCGATGCAGGAGAAGGAAGAGTTGTATCAGCTGTTGCTTCACTGGTCGGCGAAAGAAACCATGTTCAAGGTGATGAATTGTACAGAAGTCGATTTTTTGCGACATCTGAGAATTGCACCTTTCAGATTGTCGTCCTCCGGTATCCTGGCAGGCGAGTCATATTATCCGGAACATGAATTTTGTTATCGGATTCATTATCTTATACATCCTGATTTCGTTTGTACTTATTGTGTCGGGAAATCGGTTGATTGAACAAACGGACAATGAGATTGTTTATGAAAGAAAAAAGATGAACAGAAAAATTCGTAGAACGGTTCGGCTTGTGATTATTACTTTGGGGGCATGTCTGTCTGTTTTTCTGCTAGCCGTGGCTGTCCTGATAAATTTTATTTTTACACCGGAGAAACTGACTCCGGTGGTTTTGAATGTGGCTAACCGTACGCTGGATGCACATTTGGAAATGAAAAGCGTAGAATTGACCTTCTTTTCTACTTTTCCTCGTTTTGGCTTGAAAGTGACGGATGGCATACTGATATCCAAAACTATGCGGGATACGCTTTGGCAGCAAACGGACTCGCTGGTATCGTTCAAGAAATGTGTGGTGGTGGTAAATCCGGTGGATTATCTGTTGAACGATAAAATCAGTCTTCGTTATTTGGGGCTGGAAGATGCTTCGGTATATGCTTTTAAGGATAAAGAAGGAAAAAGTAACTGGGACATTGTAAAGGGTGCAGAGGAATGTGCGGAAGAAGATACAATGGCGCAGGAGAATGTAACGATTCAGGAGATAGATATTCAGCGTGTATCGCTGAAACGGACTAATGTCACATTTGATGACCGGGATACCAGAGTATATGCAAAGGTACAGAATTTAAACCTAAATCTGAAGGCGGCTTTGAAGAAAACGCATGCCTCTTTGGCGTTGGAATATGACAACGAGAATCTTCTTTTCTGGCAGGATGGACAGTTGCTGATGAACCATCTGGCGGTTGGATTACGTGCGGATATGCAACTAGACCGGGCTTCAAAGCAGCTGGTATTAAAGGAGACCGGACTGACTCTTAACGGAATAGCATTGGACTTGTCGGGGACATTGGGACGGGACAGTGTAGGAGGTCCTGCTGTGGTGGATTTATTTTACAAGTTGCATGCACCTTCTTTGGAGACTGTGTTGCAGATGATTCCAGAAAGTATACTGAAACGTCAGGAGTTGACGGCTCAGGGGGAGGTTCTGATGGAAGGAACCTTGAAAGGACGTTATGGGAAGCAGCAGATGCCGGAAGCTGCCTTGCATGTGAATATTCGTAACGCTTCGGCTCAATATGCGGGCTTACCTTATGGGGTGGATGACCTCACGGCAGAATTCAACGGATATGTAGATTTCATGCGGCGTAAATCTTCGTATGCTAATTTAAAGATCTTTCGTTTTAAAGGAGCTCATACAGATATTTTGGCTGATGGAAAGGTGGAAGATTTATTGGGGGATCCTGATATTACCTTTAATACGCGTTCGGAAATTGATTTGACGGCATTGGCCAAGACGTTCCCTTTGCAGGAAGGTGTGTCGATTGGCGGACAGGTCGGGGCTGATTTTCGCCTGCACTGTCGTTTGTCGTCTCTTCGGAAACAAGATTGGGGGCGTGTGCGCTTGAAAGGAAAACTGGATATGCAGAATCTGTTTCTGCGTGATACAAAGAAGAATTTTGAATTTACGAGTCATGCTGCTCTTCGCTTTACAGGTGAGGATAATCTGGCTGCACAGATACATATTCAGAAGGCGGTACTCCATGCTTCGGCTATTTCTGCCGAACTGGAAGAATTGAAAGCTGCAGTGAAATCTACAAATCCGCAGGATACAACCCGTTTGATTGATGTGGAATGCAAGTTGCAGATGAGGCGTCTGAAAGGGGAGATGGGAGATTCATTGAAGGTCTTCAGTAAGCTGGCAAAAGCTTCGTTGCATTTGCAGCCCGGTAAACGGAATCCGTCTATGCCTCGTCTAAAGCTGGCACTGGAAACAGATACGCTTTTCTGCCGGATAGGAAACATGAAGATGGGAATGGACAAGGGCGGTTTTAATTTGTCGGCAGAAAAGGTGCGCGACTCACTTTGGCTTCCGAAGGGTATTGTGGGTTTCAATCGCCTTACTTTCCGGACGCCTGAGCTTGCCTTGCCGATTAGAATGCGGAAAACAGCGGTAACAATAGGTGACCGGTGCATTACGTTGAAGAACGCCAGTTTGCGTATCGGGCGTTCCAGTCTTACAGCGAGTGGTGCGGTACATGGATTGTATGCGGCTATGAAAAAGGGTGAGATGTTGAAAGCTAATTTGGATATATCTTCACGCAATCTGGATTGCAATCAGTTGATTAATGCGTTGAATTTTCCTCAGGATACGCTTCAGGCAGAAACTGATACGGTGTCAAGCTCCGAACCGTTGCAGTTGTTTGTCATCCCTTCCAATATTGATTTCGAACTGAAAACGAACTTGAACAAGGTGACTTACGGTAATATGGTCTTTGAGCATGTGCGTGGAGCGGTCGATATCCGTAATCAGGCGGTTTATCTGAAGAAGCTGACGATGCGAGGACTGGAGGCGGATGTGGAGACTACATTGGTATACCGTGCCCGTAAGAAGACGCGCGGCTATGCCGGTTTTGATTTCCGGTTGAGGCAGGTAAATATCGGTAAACTGGTGGATTTCATTCCTTCACTTGACACGATTGTACCGATGCTTCGTTCGTTCAAGGGAATGGTGGATTTTGATGCGGCTGCTGAGGCTGTGCTTGATTCCAACTTGAATGTAAAGATTCCGACCTTGAGAGCGGCTATGCATATCAAGGGTGACAGTCTGGTGCTGATGGACGGAGAGACATTTGCTGAAATATCCAAAACGCTGATGTTCAAAAACAAGAAACGGAATGTGTTCGACAGTATCTCGGTCAATTTGACTGTAAAGGACGGGAACGTAACAGTATATCCATTTTTGCTTCAGATAGACCGTTACAAAGCGGCAGTAGGAGGTACTCAGGGATTGGATATGAATTTCAATTACCATATTTCTGTATTAAAGTCGCCTTTGCCTTTCAAGGCCGGAGTGAATATTACCGGAAATCTTGACAAAATGAAGATACGTATCGGCAAAGCAAAGTATAAAGATGCAGTGACTCCCGTTGCCATCCGGAAAGTGGACAGTACGCGTGTGAATATGGGTGTAGACATTATTCACAGTTTTGAACGTGTAATAAGCCGTACGTACAGAGGAAGACTTCCGGATGGGGCTGAGTAAATAGGTATCCATTTTGCTTATTTATCTGAATAATTGTATATTTGCGAACTAGAGACAGAATTTATACGAGTATTAACACTATTAATTATTAAAATCTTCATTATTTATGTTTAACAAGCATCCTAAAGGTCTAATACCTGCTGCACTTTCTAACATGGGGGAGCGTTTCGGCTACTACATCATGAATGCCGTGCTGGTATTGTTTCTTTGTTCTAAATTTGGTATAAGTGAGGAAAAAAGTACACTTATCTATTCGTTCTTTTATGCAGGTATTTATCTGTTAAGTCTTGTTGGGGGGCTGATAGCCGACAGAAAGCAGAATTATAAAGGTACAATCATGGCCGGTCTCGTGGTCATGGCTGTGGGATATATTGCATTATCTATTCCTATTACTGCCAATGCAGGCAATACATCATGGTTGCTTACACTAACTTGTATCGCCTTGTTCTTCATCGCATTTGGTAACGGGCTGTTCAAGGGAAACCTTCAGGCCATTGTAGGTCAGATGTACGATGACCTTGAAGCAGAGGCTGCTAAGAAGGGAGAAAAGGAACTGATTGAGGCCAAGAGCAAGAGAGATTCCGGATTCCAGATATTTTATGTATTTATCAATATTGGTGGACTTATCGCTCCGTTTATCGCTCCTCTGTTGAGAAGCTGGTGGCTGAGTGCACACAATATGGTCTACAATGCGGGCCTTCCTGCTCTGTGCCATGAATATATAGCGAAAGGTGCAGACGGTATGTCGGCTGAGGCTATGGGCAACTTGAATCAGCTGATGTCACAGTGCGTAGGTGCAACTACCGATATGGCTGCTTCTTGCGCACAATATTTGCAGATATTTAATGAAGGTATTCACTATTCATTTTTGGCATCTGTAGCCGCAATGCTTATTTCTTTGATTATCTTCTTTGTGACCAAGCGTCAGTTCCCAAATCCGGGAAAGAAAGAAGCCGCAGCTGCTGTTACTTATTCAGCAGAAGAAAAGGCTGCTATGGCGAAGGAAATCAAACAGCGTCTTTACGCTTTGTTTGCAGTGCTGGGTGTGGTTATTTTCTTCTGGTTCTCATTCCATCAGAACGGTACTTCACTTTCACTCTTTGCGAGAGACTTCGTGGATACATCCACCATTGCTCCGGAAATATGGCAGGCAGTGAATCCTTTCTTTGTGATTACATTGACTCCGATTATCATGATGATTTTTGGTTCTCTTTCAAGAAGAGGCAAGGAAATTTCCACTCCACGTAAGATTGCCATCGGTATGTTCATCGCAGGTCTGGCTTATCTCTTCTTGTCTGCATATTCACTCATTATGGGTTATCCTTCTGCTGCTGAATATCGGGAACTTCCTATTGACCAGCAGGTAAAGGCAGGTGCATGGGTGTTGATTGTTCTTTACTTCCTGCTTACTGTGGCTGAGTTGTTTATCTCTCCACTTGGATTGTCATTCGTTTCGAAGGTAGCTCCAAAGCATCTTCTGGGACTTTGCCAGGGATTATGGTTGGGTGCGACTGCTGTAGGTAATCTTCTGTTGTGGATTGGCCCTCTTATGTATAACGCCATTCCTATCGGATATTGCTGGGCTATTTTCATGATTGTATGCCTCATTTCAATGGGAGTCATGCTGTTCATGGTGAAATGGCTGGAACGTGTAGCAAAATAAAATTGCTTGATATTATGTGATTAAGTTCCTCATGACATTTTGTGCATGAGGAATTTTTGTTTTTATCTTAATTATGCTGAGTATGTTTTTCAAACGATTGACTTCACTGGTGGGAATGGCTCTGTGGGCGGGTCTTTCATTGTGCGCACAGGATGTCAGGATTTCCTATGAAGCGGTGGGCAAAAATTATCTGCTGAAAGCGGATAATACTTCTTATTATCCCTACACAATTCAGATTATGTTTACGAAACTTACGGGTGCTTCGGCTCTAAGTCAAGGTGTTCCGTATATTTATGTGTCAGGACATGGAAGTAACCGGTTGCTTACCTTGAAACGTGAAACGGAAGAGGTGCCGATAGGATTTGCCTATCAGACTCGTATTTACAAAGGAAACTGGAAAATGGATTCTGATTCGTCTTATGTATATCTTCCTCCTGTGGCACCGAGGAAAGAGGTGTATGTGCGGACTTTGACTGCGCTGGAGGACTTCTTTCGGAAGAAGAAACCGACCAAAGTGACGGGACTGGCTTTCCGGATGAACGAGGGAGATACAGTTTATGCTATGCGAGGCGGTTTAGTTTGTGAGGTTTGCCAACATCAGGCATCTGATGCCTTGCAGAAAGAGAAAACCAAAATTTATGCACGAACTGAAAACTATGTGGTGGTTTATCATAAGGATGGGAGTTTTGCTACCTATAAACTGTTTAAGGAGAACGGAGTGTTCGTGAAACCGGGTGATAAGGTAGAGGCTGGTATGCCATTGGGAGTGATTGGAGCAGGAAACTATCGTCAAGGTTCTCATTTGCGGGTGCAGATGAGCGGATGTTTCCGGGATTCAGATAAGGAATATGCCATAGAAGGGCGTGGATATCATTCTTTTGTTCCTGTGCTGGCCACGGACGAGAAAAAGACCTGTAAGCCGTACCCCGGAACGGTCCCTGTATTTACGGCGCAGCATCCGCAAAGTCTGATCATGAAGGAAATGACTCGACGGGAGAAACAGCAATATCTGAAAAACTTGAAGGGAAAGCGCTGACTGTGCGAGTGATATAAAAAGCCCTGGCATATCCTGATGGAAAGGAAAGCCAGGGCTTTTTTATGATGTATTTGTGCGCGTGGAAAATTTCTTTGCTTATTTTTTTAAGGTAAAGACAAACTCCAGTCCTCCGGTCGGCATGTTCTTGGCGAAAATAGTTCCTCCATGGAAAAGAACCGCATTCTTGACAATGGCCAGTCCCAAACCTGTACCTCCCAGTTTCCGTGACCGTCCTTTGTCTACTCGGTAAAACCGTTCGAACAAACGGTTGAGATGTTCTTCCGGAACGCCCACGCCTGTGTCTGAGAAGCTGAAATAGTAGAACTTTTCATCTTCCCGGAAACATTTGATGGTGATTTGTATATTGGTTCCCGCATAGGCGATTGCATTGTCGGTCAGGTTCCGGAAGATAGAGTAGAGCAACGAACTGCTTCCGGTCAAGATGATTTCCGGCGGGAGCTTGTTGACTACGGTGATGTGTTTCTCTTCCAGTCCCAAAGTGACTTCATTCAGAATGTTCTCTACAATCTTGCTTAAGTTGACAGATTCCTTTTCTACCATTTCCGGCGCCTCGTCCATCCGTGTCAGTACAGAAATATCGCGTAATAGGAAGGTCAGGCGGTTACTTTGTGCGTAACTTCTTTCCAGAAATACCCGTACGTTTTCTTGTGGGATGTTCGGGTTGTTGATGATGGTTTCCAGGTATCCTTGAATACTGCTGACAGGAGTTTTCAGTTCATGGGCAATATTTTGTGTCAGTTGGCGTTTCAGGCGAGCCTGCTCTTCTTCCTGGGTTACGTCAATGATGGATATTTCGAATGACATATCTTGGAAAATGATGCATTCCAAGGTAAAAGAGCGGGCATTTTTATTGATATGCAGGGAATAGCGTTTTTCCTCTTTATTGAGATTACCTTCGTTCCGGTTCAGAAACTCGATAATGGGTTTCAGTTCCGGAATGTCGAAAATCTCATTGGTGGAACGCAGGTTCCGGTCAGAAATGTTGTTGATGTATTGCGTGAACAGGTTGTTGACCAAAATTTCTTTCCGTTCCTTGGTGAAGACTCCCAAACCTTCATGAGATGTCTGGAGGTGAGAAATCAGCTTTTCGCGTTCAATGTAAAGAGCTTCTTTGGCTCGGTGCAGACGCTTGTATATTTTAATAATATGTTGTGAGATTTCACCTAATTCGTTTTTAGGGAACGTCTGTAGAATATCCATGTCAATGGGTTCATTGCGGTCGGCCTTCATCGCAAACTGCTGCAGTTTGGTGATGGATTTTCCTAGCTTTCGTGTAAAACGATAGAAGATAAAAATCAATACCAGGCAGATGACAAGGGCAAACCACAGGTAGCCGGAGTCTGCTTGAAGGTGTTCAGCCAGGCTCAGGTTATAGGGTAGGGCGGCCCGGATGATGAGACGATACGGGGGAAAATAGCGTGCCGAGTAGAAATATTCTTCTCCCTGAATGCTTTCCGACTGTCTGCTGATGGAATAACCGCTTCCATACATCAGTGCATCTTGTACTTCCTTGCGGGAGGAATGGTTGGCGAATTTCTGCCAGTTGGCATTGGTGTTGTCATAAATCACCTTTCCAGAGGGTTCAATGAGGGTCACACGCAGATTAGGCATCATGTGAGTGGTCACATAACGCTGCATGGAATCCGGGTTGAATCCGTGGTGTTCGGAAATGAAATCGCACAGCTGGTTGTTGTAATTCTGTAGTTGTGTGTTCAGCAGTTCTATTTTATAGGCTTTTTCGCGTTTGTATTGGAACAGCATAAAGCATACTGCATATCCCAAGAATAAGAATATGACAGAAAAAAACAACCTCTGGCTGAAAGGGAGGATGCGATAGGAAAATTTTGTCATGGTTCTACAGCCCTTTATTCACATTCAAAACAGTAACCATAGCCGAGGCGGGTCACAATACATTGTCCATATTCACCAATTTTTTTCCGAAGACGGGTAATGTTTACGTCAATGGTACGGTCGAGCACATACACTTCATCATGCCAGACCTTGGTCAGAATTTCTTCGCGTGAAAATACTCTTCCTTGATTTTGGAGTAGCAGCAAGAGGATTTCGAATTCTTTTTTGGTTAATGAAATTTCTTCATTGTTGATGGTTACTTTTTTCTTTGGAATATTGACAGACAAGCCCTTGTAAGTGAGCTGTTCAGGAACCTGTGTCTGCACTCCGGCTGTACGGCGCAATACAGCTTTTACCCTCATGATGACTTCACGGAGTGAGAATGGTTTAGAAATATAGTCGTCCGCTCCCAGATTAAACCCGGTCAGCGTATCGTTTTCAGTGTCTTTGGCTGTGATGAAAATAATAGGAATATTTTCTGTATCCTTGTTCTTTTTCATCATGCTGGCCATTTTAAAGCCCGAAATTTCTCCCATCATCACGTCCAGTAAAATCAAATTGTAGTGCGGAAGATCCAATTTCAATGCTTCTTCAGCAGAATTGGCTGTATCTACGGTATACCCTTCCATTTCGAGATTAAACTTCAGAATCTCGCACAGGTCTTCTTCATCGTCTACGACTAAAATCCGATAATCGTTCATGTGCATTCTCTATTAGGATTAATACAAAATTCAGTATGATTTAGTTTTCGTTACAAAGATGACCCTTTTTTGTTTCGTCCTTATGAAATAGATATTACATTTGGGTTACAATGTGGGTTTGGTGAACTCTCCGGCTATGGAGCGACTCATGTCATTGCGTATTTCCCTAGGACTAAGTCCATGTCCAAGTAGAAACATCAGTTTGGTCAATACGCTTTCTACTGTAGCATCATAGCCGCTGATTACTCCTGCATCCAATAAGTGAAGTCCGGTTTCATAACGTGCCATCTCTACCATTCCCGTCTGGCATTGCGAGATATTTACGATGACAATGCCTTTCGCTGTAGCTTCAGAAAGCAAGCGGATGAACCAAGGCTTCTGAGGGGCATTTCCTGAACCGTATGTTTTCAGTACCACCGCTTTCAGCCCGGGAGTATTGAGTACTGTGCGTACGATGTTTTCCTGAATTCCAGGAAAGAGGGTCAGGATAATCACATTGGTATCAAAAACATAATGAGCGTGCATCGGAATGTCGGGGGTTGCTTTTCGGATGCGGTCGTATTCATATTTGATATGGATTCCTGCAGTTGCTAATGCCGGATAATTGTAAGAGCGGAAAGCATTAAAATTTTCTGCATTGATTTTTGTGGTACGGTTTCCACGAAGCAGAAGGTTTTCAAAAAAGATGCATACCTCTGGTACAACCGCTGTTCCGTCAGGATGCTTGGCTGCGGCGATTTCAATGGAGGTAATCAGATTTTCCTTTCCGTCTGTGCGCAGCACTCCGATAGGTAGTTGGCTTCCAGTAAGAATAACCGGTTTGCTCAGGTTTTCCAGCATGAAACTCAGGGCAGAGGCTGTATAAGCCATCGTATCTGTACCATGCAGGATGACGAAACCGTCAAAATTATCGTAGTTATATTGGATAATCTTTACCAGTTTCGCCCACAAAGCCGGTTCCATGTCAGAGGAATCAATGGGAGGATTAAACTGATAGGAGGAAATACGGTAGTTGAATCGCTTCAGTTCCGGTACGTTTTCTTGAAGCTGGTCAAAATTAAAAGCTTCCAAGGCACCGGTTTCGGGGTTTTCAATCATACCGATTGTTCCTCCTGTGTAAATGAGTAATACGGAAGGATAATCTGGTTTTATCATTTGGCTCTTCGTTTAGTTTGGCACAAAGATAGCAAAAATATGTTTATACCGATAAATTAACCCTATAAAAATAACAGAATGATTAATTATTCCTCCTTTTTCAGCATTTCTAAAAGTCGGTCGATAGCTTTTTCTGGATTTTTCTCTTCTTCCAGCAGGCTGACAAATTTGCTTCCAATGATACATCCGGCTGCATGAGCGGCGGCTGCCTCGTAAGTATTCTTATTGGAGATGCCGAAGCCAATCATGCGTGGATTCCGCAGGTGCATCTGTTCGATACGCTGGAAGTAGGCTTGTTTTTGTGCATTGAATTCTTTCTGTGCTCCTGTGACGGCAGCCGAAGAGACCATGTAGATGAATCCATTGGTGTGTTCGTCGATTTGGCGGATACGTTCTTCGCTGGTTTCCGGAGTAATCAGCATGATGACATGGAGTCCGTATTTGTCGGCTACGGGACGGTATTCGTTCATATAATCCTTGAAAGGCAGGTCGGGAATGATGACTCCATCGATTCCGCACTCCTGACATTTCTTGCAGAAATTCTCAAAACCATACTGCATGATAGGATTCAGGTAGCCCATCAATACCAGTGGCATCTGTACTTCCGGGCGGATATGCTCCAGCTGGCTGAACAAGGTGCGGAGGGTCATGCCGTTGCGCAGGGCCTGAGTGGCTGCATGCTGGATGACAGGTCCGTCGGCCATCGGGTCGCTGAACGGGATTCCGACTTCGATCATTTGTACACCTTTGCGCTCCAGCGTGCGGATTACCTCGGCAGTTCCCTCCAAAGTGGGAGTACCTGCGCAGAAATAAATGGAAAGTATATGGTCTTTGTGTGTGCGGAATAATTGGTCAATACGGTTCATAATTACTAATTTTTAAAAGTTGTACTTGTTTTGTTTGAATGAATGAATAAAAGTGGAAAGGGAAGAGGCATCTTTCATTCCAGGTGCCTGTTCGAAACCACTGTTCAGGTCAATGCCGGCCCAGCGGGGATGATGAAAAGCAGCCAATGCTTCCAAACTGGTGGGGTTCAGTCCCCCGCTCAGTAGGAAGGGAACCGAACCTTGATAGTGGGTCAACAGTTCCCAGTCAAAACTCTTTCCGGAACCTCCATATCCTTGGCAGGGAGTATCGAACAGGAAATAATCACAAAATGGAATATAATCTTCTGTTGCCTGCACGTCTTCTGGCGTACGCAAGGAGAATGCTTTGATGACTTTCATCCCTGTAGCTTGAAGCTGCTGGCAAAATTCGGGTGATTCCTTGCCATGAAGCTGTACGAAATCCAAATGCCAGTCAGCGATTCGTTCCTGAATGTGTGGAAGGGAAGCATTGACAAACACTCCTACCTTTTGTAATGAGACCGGAAGATACTCCGGTACTCCTTCTACATAACGTGGAGAACGTTCGTAGTCGATGAATCCCATCCAGTCGGCCCCGGCTTGTTCTACCTGACGGATATTTTCAGCGTCCCTCATGCCGCAAACCTTGATAATCATAGGGCTGCTGCTTGAAGAAAGTCTGACAATGCCTGTGCGGGGGAAGGGGTTTTCATAAACCTTTCTCCCATCAGGAAGCCCCTGAATCCGGTTTCTCGCAGTTGCTTGAGCGTCTCGGGTTGGGAGATACCGCTTTCGGATACCCATAAAAGTTCTTTGGGAAGTTTTTGGGCCAGGCGGAAGGAATTCTCCACATCGGTATGGAAGGTACCCAGGTTGCGGTTGTTCACCCCAATCAGGTCTACATATTCATGCAGGTAGTCGAGCTCTTTTTCCGCGTGAATTTCCAGCAGTACTTCCATTTCCAGCTGATGGGCCAGTTTGCCCAAATCTTTACATTCGTCGATGGTCAAGGCGGCTGCAATCAGAAGAACCACATCTGCTCCTGCCAATTTGGCCTGATAAAGCTGGTAAGGGCTGATGATGAAATCTTTGCGCAGCACCGGAAGCTGGACCAGCGGACGGACGGTCTGCAAATCTTTCAGTCGCCCCCCGAAGAACTCCTGGTCGGTCAGTACAGAGATGCCAGAGGCTCCGGCCTGTTCGTATCCGGGAACGATAATAGCTGGGTCTGCCTCTGGAGCTATCCATCCTTTGGACGGAGAGCGTCGCTTGAATTCGGCGATGATGCCTGTCGGAGAGCTGGCCAATGCTTGTTTCAGGCTTTTTGTCGGACGGGACGGATTCGTTTCCAATTGCCGTATCAGGAAGTCGTGGGATACCGCTTCTTCCTGATGGGTAATTTCTGTACGTTTATGGGCGACGATAGTCTGTAAAATATCAGTAGTCATAATTTATTCTTGGTTAAGAGTAAGGAATTTGTGTAATGTGGCCAGTGCCTTTCCGCTTTCGAGCGATTCTTTGGCCAACGCCACACATTCTTCTATTTTCTTTTGCGGTTCCAAAGCCTGGATGGCAAAGGAAGCATTGATTAGTACGCAATCAGTCTGTGCTTTGCTGCCTTCATTGTGAAGCACACGGTCGAAAATGGCAGCTGCCTCTTCCGGGGTCTTTCCTCCGTAGAGTTCTTCCTGACGTGCCATCGAGAAGCCCAGTTCAGAGGGACGGTAGATGGTTTCATAGTGGTTGGTCATGACCTTGAATTCATCGGTCAGCGAAATTTCATCGTATCCGTCCAGGTTGTTGACCACGGCAAACTGGATACCGAGTTTCTGAAGGGTATTGGTATAAAGCCGCATCTGCTGCAAGTCGGCTACCCCCAGCAGTTGGCAGGCCGGATGACAGGGATTGACCAGCGGGCCCAGTAAGTTGAACAAGGTACGTACGCCCAATGCCTTGCGGACAGGAGCCACAGTTTTCAGGGCCGGATGGAAAAAGGGAGCATGCAAATAAGCCATGCCGCACTCTTCAATCGACCGTTTTAGTTTATCCGGGTTATTGGTGAATTTCACTCCGTAATGTTCCATGACGTTGCTGGCCCCGCTCACTGAAGTGGCTCCGTAGTTACCGTGCTTGGCTACCCGGTAGCCGGCTCCGGCCACTACAAAGCAGGCACAAGTAGAAATGTTAAAGGTATTTTTTCCGTCTCCTCCAGTTCCTACGATGTCAATCGGATGAAATTCATGAAGGTCGATAGGTACACAGGCCTCCAGCAAGGCATCCCGGAAGCCAATCAGTTCGTCTACCGTGACGCCCCGCATCTGAAAAGCAGCCAGCAAGGCTGCAGTTTGGGCCTCGTTCATTTCACCACCGGTCATTTTGTGCATCAGCGAGCAGGCCTCTTCACGGGTCAGCTCTTCGTGGTGGAAGATTCGTTTCAGTATTTGTTTCATATTGTATGTCAAAGTTTTATCAGTTATCAAATGGGGTTCTTTTAGAGGCTTATCGGTGCTGTATCCAGTTGGCCAGCATTTGTTTGCCGTCGGGGGTCAGCACGGATTCTGGATGGAACTGCACGCCGCGTACGTCGAGGGTTTTGTGACGGAGCGCCATGATATAGCCTTCTTTGCTGACGGCAGTGACTTCCAGACAGTCCGGAAGCCCTTTCTGGTCCACTACCCAGGAGTGGTATCTTCCGACCTGAATTTGTGAGGGAAGTCCTTCAAACAGATAGTCCGGTGTGGTCAGGGTAATGGTACTCTGGATGCCGTGGAACACCTCATCCAGGTTGGTAAGGTTACCTCCGTACACTTCGCCAATGGCCTGTTCACCCAGGCAAACGCCGAGAATCGGTTTCTTTCCGGCATACGTACGGATGACATCCAGCAGGAGTCCGGCTTCTTCCGGAATGCCGGGTCCGGGAGAGAGAAGAATCTTGTCGAATGCTTCCAGTTCTTCCAGTTGGAACTGGTCGTTGCGTTTTACGGTGACTTCTGCTCCCAGCTCTTTCAGCAGGTGACTCAGGTTGTATACAAATGAGTCATAGTTATCGATGATGACAATTTTCATGGTGTGTTATCTTTTTTCAGCCAGGAGAATGGCTTTCTTCAGGGCTCCCAGCTTGTTGTTTACTTCTTGCAGTTCATTGTTCTCGTTACTCTTGGCTACGATGCCGCCTCCAGCCTGGAACCAGAGTTCGTTGTTGCGGCTTACAAAGGTGCGGATGGTGATGGCCTGGTTCAAATCGCCGTTGAATCCGATGAACCCGATGCAGCCTCCGTAAGCGCCTCGGTTGTGCGGCTCGATTTCACTGATCAGCTGCATGGCCTTCACCTTCGGAGCTCCACTCAGGGTACCGGCCGGGAACGTATCAATGAACGTCTTGATGGGGTCGGCTCCTTCATCCAAGGTACCGCTGACCCGGCTTACCAGATGGATGACGTGGCTGTAGTATTGCGGCTGCTTGTAGAATTCCACGTGCGTATGGTGGCAGTTCCGGCTCAAATCGTTGCGGGCCAGGTCGACCAGCATCACGTGTTCTGCATTTTCCTTCGGGTCGGCCAGTAAGGCTTGGGTCAGGGCCTCATCTGTCTTTTTGTCTCCACTTCTGCGGGTAGTACCGGCAATGGGATCGATGGTTGCTTTTCGGTCTTCAATCTTGCAGTGTGTTTCGGGAGAAGAACCGAAGATACGGAATCCTCCGAAATCAAAATAGAACAAGTAAGGAGAAGGATTGATGCTTCTCAAGGCCCGGTAGAGGGTGAAATCATCTCCCTCATAGCGCTGGATGAAGCGGCGGGAAAGTACAATCTGGAACACATCGCCTCTTTTGCAGTGGGCAATGCCCTTGCGGATGTTGGCTTTGTGTTCTTCATCGGTCAGGGTACTGGTTGTTTCACCTACCGCCCGGAAGTCGTAGGTCGTATAGTTTCGGTTGTGGACTGCCTTTTCAATTTCATCGATGTGGCTCGGTTCGTCATTTGCCTGCAATTCCACCAATACCATTTCGCTTTGGAAATCATTGAATACAATCAGGTATTTGTAGAGGATGTAGAGAATGTCCGGTGCATCGTTTTTCGGGTCGCTACTGTCTTTTACTGGAATTTGCTCAAAATAGCGGACGGCATTGAACGTGGTGTAACCGTATACACCTGCGTAGCGGGCATATTCTCCTTTCACCTCGAAGTGCTTTAGGAAATCCTTGAATGCATCTTCTACTTGGAAGTCGGGTGTCAGCGGACGTTCCTCGCGGCTTTTATCCGGAAAAGCAGTGGTGACGATTCCGTGGTTTACAGAGAAACTGGCGATGGGGTTCAGTCCGATAAAGGAGCGGTTGTTTTCTACTCCGTGATAATCTGAACTTTCCAGCAAGATGCTCTGCGGGAACAAGTCGCGTACTTTCAGGTACGTGCTTACCGGGGTCAGCAAATCACCGGGGAGTGTTTTATAGCTGGTTGTATAAGCAAAAGTTTTCATTGTTTTCTCGTTTAAAATTGTTCAGGGTGGTTTTTGTATCTCAAATAAGTTTCGATGTCTTTGTCTCCTCTTCCCGATACGGTCAGGACTACGATGTCAGACGGCTGGAATTTGACTTTTTCCAAGGCTCCCAGGGCATGAGCCGATTCCAATGCCGGAATGATGCCTTCCAACCGGGTCAGTTCGAAAGCGGCACGCAAGGCTTCATCGTCGTTGATGGCCAGTACGGTAGCCCGTTTCTGTGCGGCCAGATTGGCATGCATGGGGCCGATGCCCGGATAATCCAGTCCGGCGGATACGGAGTAGGGTTCCAGAATCTGTCCGTCTTCATTCTGCATCACCAGAGTCTTGGAACCGTGGATGATTCCCAAGCGTCCCAACTGGATGGTCGCGGCCGAGAATCCGCTGTGGATACCCTTTCCTCCGGCTTCTGCCAGAATGATTTTCACCCGGTCATCGTCCAGATAATGGTAGATGGTGCCGGCGGCATTGCTTCCGCCCCCTACACAGGCCATCAGGTAATCTGGATAGTCACGTCCTTCGTGTTCCATCAGCTGTTTCTTGATTTCTTCACTGATGACCGATTGCAGACGGGCTACCATGTCCGGATAAGGGTGAGGGCCTACCGTAGAACCAATCACGTAATACGTGTCTTCCGGGTGGCAGCACCAGTCGCGTATGGCTTCGTTGGTGGCGTCCTTCAGGGTCATGTTGCCGGAGGTGACGGCTTCCACTCTGGCTCCCAGCATTTGCATGCGTTCCACATTCACCCGCTGGCGTTCCACATCGGTCTTTCCCATGTAGACCACACATTCCATTCCCATCAGGGCACATACTGTGGCTGTGGCCACACCGTGCTGTCCGGCTCCTGTCTCAGCGATGATGCGTTTCTTGCCCATTCTCCGGGCCAAAAGCACCTGGCCGATGGCATTGTTGATTTTATGGGCTCCCGTGTGGTTCAGGTCTTCCCGTTTCAGGTAGATCTTGCATCCGTATTTTTCCGACAACCGTTTGGCGAGGTAAAGAGGAGAGGGGCGTCCTACGTAGTCTTTGAGCAAGGCTTGATATTCTTTCTGGAAACTTTCGTCTGCCAGTACCTTGAGGTAGGCGTTTTGTAATTCTTCCACACAGCGATGGAGAATCTCCGGGATGTAGGCTCCACCAAAATCTCCATAAAATCCTTCTTGATTGACTTGATAAGTTTTCATGAGTGTATTTGTATTTTAGGGGTAAAAAACAAAAAAGGCTGTCGTAAGTTTACGACAGCCTTTCTGTAATATTATATCTTTTTGAGGTATATACGCACGACTGAGTTCCCTTACGACTTGTGAAGTTGTAAGCGGCGCCACCAGAAGAATGTATTTACCATTGAATGTCTCATAATGTTATTTTTCTTGTTTTTTTATTGTTCCGCTCGCAAAGGTAACGATTCATTTGAATTTTCCAAACAAAAGAGTGTGATTTTTTTACTTTTTCCTATCTTTGCCCGAAATTTTAAAATCGCGTATATAATAAGGTCATGGAGGAATTCAGACTGGACGGTTTGACCGTCAAAGAACATCTGCTGATACTCGCAGCGGATGGGAACCGCAAGTTTACAGAAGGGCTTCACCCTGGTGTGGAACATGTGTTGGGCATTCGTTTGCCGGCGTTGCGGAAACTGGCTGCAAGGATTGCCAAGGGTGACTGGGAAAATTACCTTGAAACAGTCGACGGGTATTACATGGAAGAACGCATGTTGCAGGGAATGGTGTTGGGCTGCATCCAGCCCGATGAAGATGTGGAAGTGTATCTGCACCGTGTCACCTGCTTTGTGTGGAACATCAACAGCTGGTCGGTGTGCGATACGTTTAAGTTTGGAGGCGGGAAGGCGTTTATTCGCCGTCATTCAGCCCGTCTTTGGGAATACCTGAAGGAATGGATGAAAGCCTCGGGTGAGTATGAAGTCCGTTTCGGTGTAGTGATGGGTATGAGTTATTTTCTGGATACGGATCATGTGGATGAATTGCTTTCCTTACTCGATGGTATCCGTCACGAAGGATATTACGTACGTATGGCTGTGGCATGGGCTCTTTCGGTTTGTCTGGTAAAATTCCCTGAAAAGACTTTGGATTTTCTCCAAAACTGTCACTTGGATGATTTTACCTTCCGCAAGACCCTTCAGAAAATCGGCGAATCTTATCGCGTAAGTGAAGAGATGAAAAAGGCTGTCAAGGCATTGAAGCGTTGACAGCCTTTGCTGTTTTGGTTTTTATTTCATTCTAAATTTTACGGCTGCCCAGTTGTGTTTTTCGCGGTGGTGTACGTATTCCATACTTAGACTTTCCGCTTTTTCACGCAATACCGGAATGTCTTCTGTGTAGAATCCGCTGATATACAGTTCGGAGCCTTTTTTCATGCAAGCTGCATAAGCCGGCATATCCTGTAACAGGATGTTGCGGTTGATGTTGGCGATGATGACATCAAACGGTTCATGTCCTTCCAGCAGGGAAGCGTCGCCCAGCGCTACGGTGATGTTGGAGATACCGTTCAGAGCAATGTTGTCGCGCGAATTATTCACGCACCAGTCGTCAATATCGATGGCAGTCACTTTTTCAGCTCCTCTCATGCTGGCCAGAATAGCCAGAATGGATGTGCCGCATCCCATATCAAGTACGGATTTTCCTTTCAGGTCGGCTTCCAGCAGTTCTCCCAAGATGGAGCTGGTGGTTTCATGGTGTCCTGTACCGAATGCCATCTGCGGATTAATCACGATGTCGTATTCAGCCTTCGGGTAGTCTTTGTGGAAGGTACTGTGAATTACACAGCGGTTGTCGATGACGATGGGCTGGAAGAAATTCTTTTCCCATTCTTCGTTCCAGTTTTTGTCTTCCGGTTCCGCGATGGAGTAGGTAATGGCTGTATCAGGTATCGGGAAATTCTCCACTACCTGCTTGAGGGCTGCTTCATCAAACTGGCTTTGCTGGATATAGGCCTTCATGCCGTTTTCACATTCCACGAAACTTTCGAAACCGATATCGGCGGTCAGTCCCGATAATACATCTGTGATGGTCTCGTTGCACGGCTGTGCGGTAAAGGTCACTTCAAAATATTTCATACGTTTGTGCGGTTTAAAATAGAATCTCAGACAAATGTACATAAAATCCTTGACATTATGGGTTCGTCGTACGCGAAAAACAATCCCTATATGTAGGGATATTCTGTCGTTTGCTAATAGGTAAAATAGCCATTTTTGGTGATTTTCCATGAAACAGGCATGTCGTATTTTTGCAAAGAAAATTTTTACTTGTGTAAAAAACCTTAACCAAACTATTTTATGGATAAAAATCACAACGTAGGGCTCCTGTTGGCCCTATCTTTCCTTTTGCATATAAGCATACTTATATGCAGGCACTTCTTATGAGGCTTATGAAGCTGCTCCACAAATCGTGGTAAGAGGTGTGGTTACGGATGTCGGTGGAGAGCCGTTAATTGGAGCTGCTGTACAAAATGTACGAAAGAAAAGCGGTGTTGTCACAGACTTGAACGGTCAGTTTGAAATTCGTACTTCTGTGGGTGAAAAATGGACCGTCAGTTATATTGGGATGAAACCGTATGAGTTTGTTGTCAAGTCTGAAAAGAAATTGCGCATCGTGTTGGAATCCGATGTGCAGGCCTTGGCTGAGGTGGTCGTGACGGGATATAGTAAGGTGAATTCCCGACTGTTTGTAGGGGCTGTCACCAGAGTTTCTACCCAAGACTTCCTTTCGGCACCCCAAGCCGATTTCAGTCGCCTGTTGGAAGGAAAAGCGCCGGGGTTGAATATCTCTTCTGTTTCCAGCACTTTCGGGGCGGCTCCGAAAGTTAACATCCGGGGCGGCAGTTCCATTCACGGAAATGTGCAGCCTTTGTGGGTGGTGGATGGAGCTGTTGTGGAGGATATGGTGGCATTGAACGAGGAACAGCTGGCCTCCGGTGATGCCATTACGCTAGTCAGTTCTACACTGGCCGGATTGAATCCGGCAGATATTGAAAGTATTGAAGTGTTGAAAGACGCTTCGGCCACTTCCTTATATGGGGCCAGAGGGATGAACGGAGTCATCGTCGTGGAATCCAAGGCCGGCAAACGCGGGAAAGGACTCAATGTGACGTATAATTTGACCACCTCTTTGCGGCTCAGGCCATCTTATACACAATTTGACATGATGAACAGTGCCGAAACGATGCAGGTTTATCATGAGATGGAGAACAAAGGCTATTTTACGATGAATCGTGCCCTTTATGGGCGAAGGGGAGGGGTGTATTCCCAAATGTATCAGCTTATCGATACCTTTCAGCAAGGCGGATTCGGTTTACCCAATACGTTGGAAGCCAGAAGGGCGTTTTTACATAAGGCATCCACGTATAATACCGATTGGTTCAAGCACATCTATACCCAGTCGCTGACACAAAATCATTCTTTGTCCTTGAGTTATGGGGGAGAGAAATCGGCCACTTATGCCTCCGTGAGTTTTTACAATGATCCGGGTGAAACGGTAGCCGAGAAGGTGAAGCGCTTTACGGGTTTCTTGAATTCGAGTTTCTTCCTGTCTCCCCGTCTGAAAGTATCTGCCAATCTGCAGGCCAACTTCCGTGAACAGCGTACCCCGGGAACGTTTCCACGCATCCGGAATCTGGAGGCAGGAGCTTATAAGCGTGATTTTGACATCAACCCGTTCAATTATGCGTTGAATACGTCCCGTACGTTGCGCCCTTACGATGAGGCCGGGAATTATGAATATTACCGGAACGATTGGGCACCATTTAATATTCTTCAAGAGTATCAGGAAAATTACATGCGTATCCGGGTGTCCGATTTTCGTTTCTCATTAAGCGGGGAATGGGAACCTGTCAAGAAACTGCGTCTGTCGCTTTTGCTGAATACCCGTATGGCGGTGACGGGGATGGCGCATTTTCTGGGAGAGAACTCCAATGTGCTGTGGGCGTACCGGGCCGACCGGAGCTTGTTGGAAAGACAGCACAATATTTACCTTTACCGTCCGGAGAAGGGGGAGCCGCAGGTGATTCTGCCCATGGGTGGGGTTTACCAGAAATCGTCACAGACAATGAACAGTTATCTGGGACGAGCCTCACTGGATTATTCTCACGAATGGGGCGGACACCGGATCAAATGGTTCTCTTTTGCCGAGGTGAAGATGAACGACTTGTCATCCGATGCTTTCAAGGGATACGGTATCGGTTTTAACCGGGCCAACAGTGTCATGACTTCACCGCTGGTGTTTGAAAAGATACTGAATGAAGGGGAGGACTATTTTTCCTTGCACGACCGCCATGAGCGTGACGTCGTTTTTTCCGGCTCTTTGACCTACGACTACCGGAACCGGTATATTCTGAATCTGGTAGGTAATTACGAAGGTTCCAATGCGGCAGGAATCGGTCGTCGGGTAAGATGGTTGCCTACTTGGAACGTGGGGGTGAAATGGAATGTGGATGCGGAGTCGTTTTTTGCACCTTTCCGTAATTTTTGGAACCAGTTTTCTCTGCGTATGAGTTACGGGTTGGTGGCCAAGATGAACAGTGAGGCCATCAATTCCTTGCCGGTGTACGACAGTCGTCTGACCTTCCGCAAGGATATCTCCAATCGGGAGTATGCCATTTACATCCAGCACTTGGAAAACCGTGACCTCACTTGGAAAAAAATGTATGAGTTCAATGTGGGGACCGACCTGTCTTTCTGGAATGACCGGATCAGCTGTTCGTTGGATGTGTATTCGCGCCGTTCGTTCGATTTGATTGACTGGGTACAGACTTCCGGTATTGGAGGGGAGTACAAAAAATGGATGAACTTTGGGGATATGAAGACCGTGGGCCTTGATTTTCTGCTGAATACGCAGAACATCCGGCAGAAAGATTTCAGCTGGAATACAGTCTGGGGCTTCTCATTCTATCACCAGGAGATAACCCGTCTGCTGAACCAACCTACCACTTTTGACATGGTGGCAGGCAACGGGCGGGGGAATATTGAAGGATTTCCCCGGGGAGGGTTGTATTCTTTCGACTTCCGGGGGCTGACGGATAGAGGATTGCCCCAGTTTTATTTTGGCAATCTGCCATTGTCGTCCAACGGCTATTCGCAGATTGCGGGGGCCAACTTCTATGACGCGACTTATAACCGGTCTTATCTGCTGTATGAGGGTTCTTCCGAGCCGTTTATCACTACTAGCTTGGAAAACACTTTCCGTTACAAAGGTTGGAGTCTCTCCGTGTTTCTGACTTCCCGGATGGGTAATAAAGTGCGGATCAGTCCGAGGTTTGACCCGGAATACAACGACCTGAATGTGTTCACTACCCGTTATCGCGACCGCTGGCTGGTGAAGGGAGATGAACAGACCAAGCACATTCCCGTCATTCCAGGATATGACATTTACAGTTTGATGGGAAAAAAGAATGTGGAGCGGGCTTACAACACCTATAACTATTCGCAGGTGAATGTGGCCGACGGAAGTTTCGTGCGCTTGAAGAGTCTTTCGCTAGGCTATACTTTCCCTCGCTCGGTTTGTGAGAAAATGAAGATGAAAGGTCTCAGTCTGTATGCCCAGGTGACCAATCCTTTTTTGATTTATGCGGATAAGAAACTGCAGGGAAGAGACCCGGAGTTCATCAATTCCGGAGGGGTTTCTTCTCCCACCCCCAGAACGTACAGTATGTCGGTACAGTTAAGTTTTTAATGAATAGAAAATATGAGGAAAATAAATAGATATGTTTCCTCCCTTTTGGGAGCGGTTTGCCTCGTGCTGTCTGCATGCAATGATTTTCTGGAACAGTATCCCGATTCGAATACCCATACGGAAGTCGACTCCAAAGAGAAGATTGCCCAGCTGCTGACGGCTGCTTATCCGGAAGCCAGTTATTTCCGTTTCCTGGAGTTGCGGACGGACAATGTAGACGACCGGAGTGCGAAATTGCCGGCTTCACGGTTGAACGAGGCCATGTTTTATTGGAACGATTACCACGAGGAAGATTTGGATTCTCCCAAGCTGTATTGGCTGGATTGTTACCGGGGAATCGCTCAGGCCAATCAGGCGCTGGAATTGCTGGCCGCTTTTCCGGATAAGGAAGACCCGCAGTTGCAGGCCCTTTATGCCGAGGCGTTTCTGGTTCGTGCTTACCTGCATTTCATGGTGGCCAATATCTGGGCGCCGCCTTTTGCCGATGAGGAAACCAACAAAGGGTTGCCTGGCATCCCTTATGTGGAGAAATCCGAGAAAAATGCGTGGGTGTCTTATCCGCAAGAGAACTTGCAGGACACTTACCGGAAGATTGAAAGAGACCTTTCCTATGGGCTGGCTTGGGTGAAGGACGAGTATTATCAGAAGAAAAAATACCACTTTCATAAAAAGGCGGCTTATGCGCTGGCCGTCCGTTTTTTTGCCTATACGGGTCAGTGGCAAAAGGTGATTGATTATGCTACTTACGTATTGGGTTCGGACGTGAAGAAAGCCATTTTGCCTTATCAGGAATATAAGGAGAAATCCGTGGAGGAGATGGTGGAAGGTTATGCCTCGGAGGATAACCCAAGTAACCTGCTGATTACTACGGTGGAGAGCCTTTGGGAAGAAAACTACAAGACCGACCGTTACGGACTGGGAAGTGTATCGTATGAAGAGGTTTTCCAGCGTTTTTCGTCTAAAAGTATCCGGCAGATAGAAGGTTATTTCAAAGCGGTGCACAGACTCGACCGGACCCGTGCCTACTGGCCGAAGTTTACCCATTTTCAGTCGGCTGACGGATTGCTGAACGAACGTCGCGGACAGTACACACAGAATGTCTTGCTGACCACCGAAGAAGTTTTTCTGCATCGTATCGAGGCTTATGCCATGACGGGCCGTGCTGATTTGGCCAAAGATGACTTGATTACGTTCATCAACCAGAAGCATATTGCGGATGGTATCGGGAGTGAGTTGTCGGGTACTGAAATCGAGAATGTGAAACCTGCCGACCGGGAACGGATACAGCCTTTTTATCGTCCGCTTACGCAAGAACAGGCCGCTATTCTGTACTATGTCAGTGAGGTGGCCCGGCAGCAGTTCATTCACGAAGGACTCCGCTGGTTCGATTTACGCCGTTTCAATATCAGTGTAGACCGCAACCGGGTGGGAGAGGCCAAGAAGGCACGTTATGTGTTGCAGCCGGAGGATTCCCGCAAAACGCTCTCTTTGCCCGAGGGGGTAACTCTTATTAATCCGTAAACTTATAATGATATGCGAAAACAGATTTATTTATTGCTCTTGATAGGGGGCGGTTGCCTGGGAGGTGGATGTCAGAAGGTAGAGATGCCCGTTCAGTATCCTTTTGCTTCGGAGCCTGGACCACAAACCGAATTGGACCAATGGCTGTCGGAAGAATTTACTCGCCCCTATAATATAGAGGTAGGGTACACCCGGACGCCTTACAGAGAAACAGACTGGCCTGACAACCTGCCGCCCAATCGGGAGAAAATTCGTCCGATGCTGGAGGCCTTGAAGGCTTTGTGGATAGTACCTTTTGAACAGGCCGGTGGTACGCCGTTCATGAAGGAATATGTTCCCCGGCAAATCCTTCTGTGGGGAGATGTCAATTTGAATTCCTTGCAGATAGGTGAAATTAATACCTCTTTGGGGGAAGCTGTTCTTCCGGTGTTTGGGGTCGATCGTTTTTCTACAGCAACGGCAGAAAACCTTTTCCCGTATGTGCGGATGGCGACTTTTGCTTTTGCCAAACGGCTGGTACAAGGACGACCTTCCTTACTCGACAAGTTTGCGGCACTCAATCCATCGTCTTTTTATTATGACTGGTCGAAAAGTGCGGATGTATCCAAAGGGGAGTATTCGTTTCATGGTACGCCTTACAGTTGGAAGAAAGGTTTCTTCAGCAATGGAGCAATGGAATCATCCCTTTGTGATTTTGCCGAGACACTGAGTATGCTGGTATGTTTGTCTGTCAGTGAAATCAATGAGTGTTTAAATACGGCACAAGAATTGGGGGGTGAAGGGGCCAAGGCGACATTGCAGCGTAAAATGGCTTTTGTCGATGAGTTTTTATGGGAGAACTTTAAGATTCGCAGGGAAGCGCAGCTGACCCGGGTCATTTCAGCTTCTCTCAAACATTATAAACAACCACATGATGCTCCGGCATCGTGACAAAAAACAGTGTGATGAAAAAATTGATTTTTTATATAATGATGGCTTGCGGATTAGGTATGGGGTGCAGCAAGCAGGAATCCATTCCGGTGCGCAATATTGAGGACTTGTCGGCGGCAAAGGATTTCCGGGAACGCTTATGCCAAGCGGAAAACGGATGGCTGGTGCGTTATTTCCCGCAAGTGGATAATTATTTGAATACGAATATCACCGAAAATATAAAGACGAACTACAACTCGTTGTATCCTGAAATCTTATCCCGCCGTCTGGGCGTGGGAGGCTATAATCTGTTTGTAAAGTTCCAACCCGACGGCACCTTGAAGATGCTGACGGATATTGCTTACCGGCAGTCGGACGCTGACCAAACGGAAATGGAGCGGAAAACCTATTATGTGCCGGAATTCAATCTGCAGGTGACGGAGGCAAACTATGAGATAAAGGTGGCGGAGGGATTGAACCTAATTTTGACGACGCCTACCATGCTCGACCAGCTAAAAGGATTTGAAGTCAATGTGGAAAACCGTTTCTCTCCGGTACGTGTAGAGGAAGACAAGATTGTGCTGCGTACGGCGAACTATCTGGACGAAGGTTCCGAATGGATTGAACTGACTCCTCTCGATTTCCCGATGGAGGAATGGAAGGAACGGATGCAACGGCGGATTGACCGGAAAGAACGGTTCCGGAAACGCTCTTTTGCCACAGGCAACCAGAAATCGCGGCGTCCTTGTGTCTTGCAGATTCTGCTGACGGCAACTGGAGAAGTGGTGTATCAGAGCACCATGGATTTTGGTTATACACTGATGGACGACCGTATGACTTACCATTATGGACATACGCGGAAGAATGGAGAACGGGTGGCCCGTTACGACCGTTTGCAGTATGAGCTGTTCTACAAGAACGAGCAGCCGGAAAAGACGGTGGAAGGCTACGATGGCAGCACGTATTACACGGCGTTGGGGTCGGGATATATGGCTACTGAAGAGGGAGTCTTTTTCCTGCCCGGACTGAAGTTCAACGAGGAGGTCGTGTTTCAGGAGTTTGTAGAGAAAGGAAGTCGGGAATGGGAAGGAGTGGCAGGGCCTTATACCGCCCGAATAAAATTTAATTGAATGGATAAATGAAGAAACGTATGAAATATTATGTATGGGTAGGAATGGCCGTGCTGCTGGTCGGTTGTCAGAAAGAAACGGCGGAGATGCCGCCCGAGGATTATAGTAAGTTTATCTCCTTGAAGGAAGCCGACAAGCTGCCGTTGGAGCTGGGAGTATCTTTCAACTGTTTCCCGAAGCATCCGGGCGACTGGGGGGTTACTCCGTCGGACGAATTTCAGATGGAGGATAAAAATACTTATTCAATAGAGTTGAATTTCTATGCACGGGCAGACATTCACAACCGGCAGGACCCGACCAATCTGACGGCCATGGTGATTCAGTACTTGGACACCGATAACCGGTTGGTGGTCGACACCTTGTACGACGGGAAGAACTGCATTACTTCCAAGGTACGTAACGGAGTATTGTCTTTTTCCGGCAAGCAGGCGGACCGGAAATACACGATTGAAAAGAAAAGTGGCGACCTCTTCTATTTTGCCGTGTTCCTCAGTCCGTATGGGAGGGTGGATGTCTCTTCGGAATTCTATGTCAATGGAGATGCCGACGATACGTTCTACGGCATGCAGTACGAGTATAGCCGGAACGCGGAATCCTTCCATATCACTGATTACGGGGTGGACTACCTGATTTATTCAAAAGCCATGTATTTACCTTAACTTAAATAATTTATCAAATGAAAAAAATCACCTTATGGATTTGTATGGGGAGTGTAATCTGTCTGCTCTCCGGTTGTGCGAAAAAAGAACTGGAAAGAATGACCGATTCAACCGAAGAGAAGAAGGAGGAGCTCCTGATGGAATATAAGTTTACTCAAAACAGAATTTCTACGGTAGACATTGGGGAGTCGAAAGAAATAATTCTGGCTTTCCGTCATTTCAACAATGCCATCAACAGCAAGACACAGAGTAATTTCTCCAAACAGTTGGAAAGTTATCGGAATGTCATTGCGGGTGCCTTGTCTCCGACAGATGAAGCGCTCAGAAAGCCGGTAGCCGACCGTATTTCCGGACTGGCAGACCAGCTGTATGCACTGGTGAGTAGTGAGGCTGTCAGTCGAAAAGCGCAGCCAGGCGTATCGGGTACGGTGGCCGTATCGAATGAAGAATCCCGGATGCTCGACGAAAAAGGGGTGGAATTAGGGCAGGTCATCCAGAAAGCCCTGATGGGCGCTTTGACACTGGACAAGGTCAATTATTTTCTGGAAAAGGCCCTGAAAGCAGACAATGCATCGCCGGTGGCTGGTAAGAACTATACGGAAATGGCGCATTGCTGGGACATTGCCTATGGCTATTTGGGTACGTTGGACGTGGATCCGAATCGGCTGGCTCCTTTGTTCCTGGCCAACTATATTGAAAAGGAAGCGGTGGGCATGCAGGGCCTGAGTGGCATCAATACGTCGGTCTATCAGGCTTTTTACAAGGGACGGAAGGCCATTGGAGACCACAATCTGGAGGAAGTGCGGAAGCAGGTGGTTTCTATTCGTGGGCAGATGCTCAAGTTGTTTTCCTTGCGTACGGTATATTATTTGCGGGAAAGCCAGACATTTCTGGAACGGACGGTCTCGGTGCCGAGCGAAGGTTACTTCCATTCCATGGGAGAGGCACTTGGGTTTATCTTGGCCCTTCCGTTTGTGAAGGATGAGGCTGGAAAATCCCGGATTACGTGGGAACAGGCGGTCGCCCTGTATGACGGACTGACGCAAGGTGAGACCGGCGTGTGGGAGAAAGACCGTCTCACCGGGGTGCAGGAGGGTTCCATCAGCGCAGCCATCGAAAAGGTACATCAGTATTTTCACTAAAAGATGCATTGACCTGACATGAAGAATTCTGTGTGGATATGCCTGCTTTTGCTGTGTGGCATGGTGGGGTTTACCTCGTGTGTGTACACCCCCATTAAGGGATACAATGGAAACTCCAAGATTGATCCGCAATACCTGGATTTCTGGTATCGGCAGCAGATATTACCCGCCTATGCCGGTTATCTGGCCCAGGTGAAGCGTTTGGATGCGATTGCCGGAGAGGTGGATTCCCATCCTGAGAGACTGGTGGAGCTGAAGCGGCAGTATGAGGCCGCTTTCTTGTCCTTGCAAGACCTCATTATTTTCGACCAGCCTTATTTCGTGGGAGAACTTTATGGCTTGTATGCGGTATCGGCCCGTTTCCCGGTGAATAAAACACAATTGGAGGATGCGGTGCGGAATCGGTATTCAGTAGAGGACTTATCGGAACGGTTGGACCGTGGGGTGTTGTCGCCCAATGCCTTGGGCTATGCGGCACTGGATTATTTGCTGTATTCGGACCGTGTGGATTTGACGGGAGAGACGGGGAGAGAGTATCTGTCTTTCTTCCCGGCATTGACCCGGTTGTTGGTGAAGCAGGCTGAGGCGGTGTATGCGTCTTATGAGAAAGGTGGCGATAATTTTGTGCGCAACGATGATTTCTCCGTGGGCGGCAGCCTGAACGTGGTGCTCAACCTGCTGATGAGTAACTTTGAAGCCCACATCCGGACGGCCAAGGTCGGCATTCCGATGGGTATTTATGGAGTCTCAGTCCATCAGCCGGAGCCGATGACGGTAGAAGCTTATTACCATGGAGAGGGACTTTCCACCCGCCTGTTGGTTCGGTCTGTTCAGGCTTTCCAGCGTTTCTACGACGGTTATCCTTACGGAGCTTCGTCGGCCAAGAACGGAGCGCTTTCTTTTGCTACGATGTTGGGAGAGTACCTTCCTCCCTCCAAGAGAACGGAGATTCTGCAAAAAATGGAACAGGTGTTCACGGCACTGCATGCCGAGCTGGATGATGAGACTGCCGATCTGGCCCGGTTGGCTGAAACTCCGGAAGGAACGGAGAAGTTGAAGCGGGTGTATGCGGAATTGCAAAAAGTGGTCGGAATCTTGAAAACGGAAGTAGTGTCGGCGTTGGGGCTTACGGTAACGTACAGCGACGGCGAGGAGGGCGATTAAAAACGGAGGAAAGATGAGAAAGATTTTATTGTGTATCATTTTATGTGGTGGAAGCATCGGATGGGCAGTGCCGGGATTCTCTCAGTCGCTGCTGCATCTTTACGGCGACATCCAATGGGAAGAAAGGCTAGTGAAAGGACCTGTTTGTCTGGAAATCTTCGGACTGGCGGGTAATCAGTCGGTACAGGTGCAGACCAATGAAAAAGGAACCGGGTATGCACTTACCGTGAAGCGTCCCGACTACACCTTCCTTTCGTTGATGTTCCGTCGCTGCGGACAGCCCGACAAGGTGGCCTATGTCAATGTACAGCTGACGGAGAGCGATTCCGTGCGGTGCGACTTGTCTTTCCGCCCGCAGGAATATATGCTGGGTGAGGTGCAGGTGAAAGGCAGTTCTTCCCGCAAGGAACAGGGGCAGCGTTTTATGCGGGATGTGGAGGAGGCCATGATTTTTGCCGGCAAGAAAAGCAACGTGACTTTGACGGAAAATATGCTGTTCAACAAGGCGGCCAATAATACCCGTCAGTTGTTTCGGAACGTGCCTGGCATCACGATTCAGGAAGGAAGTGAGGGCGGTCTGCAACTGAACATTGGTACCCGGGGACTGAACCCCAACCGTTCTTCCAATTTCAACATGCGGCAGAACGGCTACGACATCAGTGCCGACCCGTTGGGTTATCCCGAAAGTTATTACACCCCCAATGCCAACGACATCAAGGAGGTGCAGGTGTTCCGTGGGGCTTCGGCCTTGCAGTACGGCTCACAATTTGGGGGGATGGTGAACTTCAAGCTATCGGAGCCCTCGGCCGACAAGAAAGTGGAGGTACGGC
>ULRC01025189.1_pt1 | contig 130722 bp, 125 predicted proteins | sample 1955101 | NCBI WGS metagenome assembly ULRC01 (sample SAMEA4835672, study PRJEB28245) | human gut metagenome | biome: gut microbiome; material: fecal sample | place: Denmark | collected 2008 | reverse complement strand
TCCTTTGGGGGTGAGTTGGTCGGATTCGAGAAGGGATTGCCGGCAATCCCAATTTTCCGACAATGGTACAACCGATTCAGATGTGGATGCGAATATGTATTATGTGAATCATTTCGAAACGATAAATACAGAAAGCGATATTTTGTCATGACTGATAAAACGATACAGATAACATACCCTACCGTTGTTTATATCCGGTTGCTGTTCGAAAACTTCAATATAGAACTTTTGAAACTGACATTCAAAAAATGTGTCGGCATAACCCTTTATTATTCATTTTCGATAGACGGACAGAATTGGAGTAATCCTCAACCGAAAGAAAAATTTGTCATACCGGATAATGTAAGGGAATCGTACATTGCAATTTGGCTGATACCCGTAAATTTCAATGCACCGATGAATGCTTACACGTTGTACGTTAAAGAGAATGTTGTAACAACGGAAACGGTTGCAGAAATTTCCAGTATTGAATATAACGGTACGCAGTTAAACATATTCAAACCGGATGATGTCCGGTATGAATCACTCACATCTGTCATAAACAATTACCCGCTATGGAATTTTTATGACAATCAGGAAGTTACTGTACATCGTTGGCTCGAACAGTGTAATGCCGTAAATGAAATGTACGGGCATACTGTCATTTATTTCAAAACCGAACCTGTCGAATCTGAAACTGTTCACACTTTTGCAAATCATGTAGTACGTAATGTTGTTTCGATTAAACGAATCAAGATAAACATACCCAACAACAACTTACCGCATGACCGCTCTGCATACACAGATTGGGATTACATGTTGCAAGATGAATTTGTTGTGCATATCATAAATGACAAGTTCCGGTTGGCGTTTGGAGAAGACAAAGTACCTCTTGCAAAAGATTATTTGTTTTTACCGCTCAACAACAAACTGTATCGAGTTTCGTCCGTCCAGCCCAACAATGGCCTTATGGGTAAAGTTGGTTGGTGGGAAGTGTTCCTGTCTAAATATGAAGAGGATGAATGCGTTATAATGTCAGATGACATTCGACAAGCTGCCGGTTTCACAGATTTCGATAAAGCAATCAATGCAGTAGATGAAAACGTCGGTGCAAGTGATGAAGTTCTCGAAGATGAAGAACTCAAACGTATTCTCGAAGAAACACAGACATATATTGACGAACGAGAACTGTCAAGCGAAACCGTAAATGCTTCTACCACAGACGAAAAGAAAGAAGCAACCCAGTGGTTCACCAACAAAAATTATGATTCGACATTTCTGGTTGATAACAAAGAAACGGAGAAACAACGAGAAATGATACATAAGCGTATGCAGATTGTATCGGTCAATCCGTCAGAAAATTCATTTCCGGTTCAAATGTACAATTGTCAGACAGTCGATAAACGTACAATCGGAATGGTTTATGATTTGAAAGACTACACATCTGTATCGAAAAATAATCGTTGGTTGAATGATTTGAGATTTGGTTTCAATTTTGTTGTGCAGTCATACTTCACAGGAGAATTGTTTGATTTCGTTGATGCCGGTAACAGTCCGGTTTTCACAGTACAGATTTCTCGCTCAAAGTTGGAGATAGTCATACATCTGTTTCAGCAAGTTATACCCGTTGAATACAAATTCGAGAAAATGACATTTTATCGTTTCGAATTGAGTATGAAAAATGCACAGTTAGCTGTAAAAGTTTTCACGATTGACAATAAAAACAAAACTCTCGATTTTCAAGACATTTATATACTTCAAGATATTGTGACCTCCGCAATGATATTGGAAAAGATGTATTTGTTCGGTGGCCCGTATCTCACGAATGACATATATTTGTTCTGCGAAAACAAACCGATTCTCAAAGACAATTGCAACCCTATACTTGTCATGAATAAATTTAATGACTAATGAATAACGAATGGCAACATATCGAAAGTGCTGATGTCGTAGAAGATGCGGCTTCGACCAGTTCGACCGACGTTGTTGATGCAGAAGCAACACCTGTATTCGATAATCCGTTGGATGAACCGGATTCACCATCTTCTGACGATTACGGCGAAGTACTTCAATTAACGGAGTACAATGATGGTATGCTTGCAACCAATAATAATTCGTATGGTGTTGTTGCAGAATATCGAGATATTGATGTAGATACTGTTGATAAACAGTACCAGATACAGGCGAAAAATTTTGTCGGTAAGATAACGAAATTCATCATTGAATTGGGTGATGTCGAACTTACCGACCAACATAAATCATACCTTCGCGATGTTGGCAAATTGCAGGTAGCGAATCTTGCCGATATGCTTGCGGTTGTGGAGATGAATAAATCAATGATTCGAAACATTGCTCGTCGTGTCAATGCAACACAAGCCGAAGATTACATGTTGATTCAAACATACAATCAGTTGTTGAATCAACACATGAAGTTGTGCAAAGAGTTACAACAAACATACAAGAACATTCCGGCTACATTGAAAAAGATGAAAGCCGATGTAATGCTCGACGCAGCTCAACAAGTTCAAGCCGAAGAACAACAAGTCGATGAAACAAAGGTAGTTACGGAAAACTTTGGAGAAACACAGTTCAATTCCGGTAAGCACTTGTTGAGGAAACTCCGTGAAGAAGTAGAACGAAAATCACGCGAACAATCTCATACCGAACAGAATCAGGAAACTCAATTCATCTCATAGAATTTTCGATTCCATATCGAAAATGGTGAACAAAGTTTGCCGGATAAATAATATACAGAATAATCATCAACAATCTTAAAAATCACGAAAGATATGGATTTGAAACTTTTGGAGATTGCAGGCAAACAAGCGGGTATCTACTTTATCGTAACAGATAATTCCGCTGTTCCGGCAGCAATTACGACATCGAATCTGCGTCTTGTCCCCATTAACTCACCGAAAGGCCCGGTTAATACGGTAGTCGTGTTTCAGTCCGGGGACACTGCATCATTCGAAAACGTATTCGGCAAGTCCACTCGTCAAATGGAGCGGAAAGGCAACCAGTCATTGAAGACTGCTTTGAAGTGTCTCGAAGCTGGTCCGGTGGCAGTTATCAACTTGCGTTCGTTCGACGATGAACGGGACAAAACACAGATTCGCGCATTTTCTGCAAATTCGGAAAAAGGCGAAACCCAACTTGTTCCGTACACTCGTTTGTACAACATGAATCAGTTGTGGACTGTTACGCCGAAATACATGGCGAATTTGCTGACGCAAAAACATTTGTTGAACATCGGTAACATCGGTACTTCCGATATTTCTGTGTTCATCGTAGTATCGACACACGTAGATTCTGTTACGTTAGAAGGTGACAACACCCTCGGCAAAACAGAACTCGAAATCGAAGAATATCCGGCACTCAATCCGGAAATACTTCTGAAAGACACGTTCGTTGATGTGTATGTGTTCAACAACACATTTAATGTCGCCGACGTAACAACGAACAAATATTACGGTCAGTTCTTCGATACTGACGGTAATGTGGATTTGTCTCGTTTGGAAGAACTCACCGAAATTCCGGAAGCCGGTTTCAACCGCAGGTTTACCGGTTCACTCATTCCTAATCTGACATCAGAAAGCGGTGAATCGATTTCAATCGATACCGTTATCAATCAGGCATATTCTGAAACCGGATTGGTTGCGTTCATCAACGACGAAGTGTTGGAATCGGATGACCTCAACACAATCGATTTCGACGGCTCTACGTTCTATGACGAAGAGGGCAATCGTCTCGAAAGTGCATCGGAAACAATGCTTTCACACGTTGCACCCGCACAAATCCACAAGACATTCGTTCCGTTCCCTCCGACCAGCGATATGGTTAAAGTTATCGAAGACCAAGAAGTTATCTTCGAAACTGAACGTTACCAGAACAATGATGGCACTTTCGACGAAACATCGTTTGTCGGTGTGTTCGAACAAGGTGTGCGTGTGGGCGACCGAATTAAGGGTATCAACGGTTCTGTCGTTGAGGTAACGGGAATCGAAATTATCGAATCGAATGTTCCTGCGCCCGACCCCGAAGGGCCGAAACAGAACTACAAAGTAACGCTGAAATCATCCCTCAACGGTTCATACACTGTGACCGCCAATGGCAATCCGGTTGTTTCCGGTAACACATATGAAGAGGGTTCGATGATGACCGTTAAGGCAGAAGCAAACGAAAACTTCAAACTCGGTCAAATCAGCGTAAACGGTAAAGCACTTCCCGAAGGTGTTACAACCTTTACACTTACGGGCGAGAGCGTAATCGAAGTTCTGTTCGCTGAAATTACATACAAAGTTCTCAATGAAACACCGGAAAACGGTACTGTTACGGTTTCATCTTCGAAAGGTGAAGTCAAAAACAACGATGACGTTCAGAAAGGTACGGAACTTACAATCGTTCCGAATCCGGCAGAAGGGTATCAAATCGGTACTGTTACTGTGAACAGCATCGAACTGAACGGACCGGAATACAAAGGTGTTGTTCGTGAAGATACCAACATTGAAGTAACAATCATTCCGAAAAAATACACAGTGTATGTGACAGAACCGGAAAACGGTACGTTCTCATTGGCTGATTCCGATGGTGAAACAATTGCTCCCAACACGGCTGTCGATTACAATTCGATTGTAGTCATCAATCCGGTACCGGCAGAGCATTACGAAATAGACCAAATTATAGTGGACGGAACTCCGCTTGATGAAGGTATTTCGCAGTTCGTCGTACCCGCAAAAGATGTGGTTGTATCGGTTTCGTTCAAAAAGAAACAGTACAAGGTCGAGTTCTCTGATGTTGCAATCGGCGGTAGCTTCGTTGTGAAGAACGGACAAAGCCAACTTTCGTCAGGTGCTCTTGTCGATGCACTTACGGAAATCACTGTCGAAACAACACCGGATGCTAACATGCAAGTAGATAAGATTACCGTAAACGATGAAGAAATCGAAGGTGATTCGTTCTCACTTGTAGGAGATTCCGTGGTAAAAGTAACGTTCTCGAAGATTATGCACGTTGTATCGAAAGTCAATCCGTCAAACGGTGAGTTCACGGTACAGACATCCGACGGAACGCCTGTTGTGTCTGGTTCAGCCATCGCACAAGGTACGGAACTGTTTGTAGTTGCAACTCCGGCAGCTCACTACCGTCTCAAACAAGTATTGGTAAATGATACTCCTCTCGAAGCGGAAGAATCACAATACAAGTTTGTCGTTGATGAACCGAAAAAGGTTGAAGTAATCTTCGAACCTATTTTGTGGGAGGTTACGGTGACGAAAGAAGATGCACAAGTAGATGTGGAAATCCAAACTCTCGCAGGTGAAAAGGTTGAAGACCTCTCGAAAGTTTTGGACGGTACAACTCTGAAAGTTGTCGCAACAGCAAAAACAGGGTATCATATCACCGACATCAAAGCTAACGAAACCAGCATTCTTTCAACAAAAGTTTTCAACGTAACCGGAGAAACAACGGTAGAAGTAGTTACCGAAATCAACAAATATCGTGTGACTATCAACCAGCCCGAACACGGAACAATCACTGTCAAGAACGGTGAAACTCCGGTTTCTTCCGGTACGGAAGTAGAACATGGTACAGTTCTCACTGCTGAACTTGCACCAGAAACAGGTTATCACAAAGTATCGTTCACTGCAAACGCAACGGAAGTAACCGGTAATGTCACGGTTACGGAAGCTGTGACATTCGCGGCTGTTGTTGAAATCGATAAACATACGGTTACGTTTGTTCAGCCCGAACATGCAACACTTACCGTGAAAAATAGTCAAACTCCTGTTACGTCAGGTGAAGAAGTCGATTACGGTACGGTACTGACAATTGAAGCGGTTGCGGCAGAACACTACAACGTAAGTAAGGTTTCTGTGAACAGCGAGGAAAAATCCGGTTCTCCCATTACCGTAACTGTAACGGAAGACATCACCGCAATTGATGTGGAAACTGTTATCAAACAATACACTGTAACCTACGCACAACCGGAAAATGCGAAACTTGCAGTGACGAAAACAGGCGGTACCGCAGTTCCTACCGGTTCATCAGTCGATGCACTTACGAAACTTATCGTTACTCTCACACCGAATGAGGGTTACGAAAAGAAATCTATCAAAGCAAATGACGTGGAAATCAAGAACAACCGTTTTGTAGTCGATAAAAACTCTACGGTTGTCGGTGAAGTTTCGATTAAGAAATTTACTATAACTGTCGAACAGCCTGCGAACGGTACAATCACAGCATCTCAAACTGGTACTGTCGATTGGGGTACGGAAATTACTGTAACGGCCGAAGCTACCCAGTATTACGAACCGAAAACGTTTACTGACAACGGAGAAGACAAACTTGCTTCGAAAGACAGTTACGTTTTCACAGCAAAAGAAAACCATACTCTGACCGGAACAACAGAAAAAGTCATGTACTCTCTTTCTTTCGAAACACCGCAAAACGGTTCCCTCGAAGTGAAAGTAAATGACAAAGCACATAATTCCGGTGACGAGATTTGGGCCGGTGATACCGTAACTGTTACGGCAACTCCGAATGAAAACTACACTCACGAATCGTTGAAGTACAACCAGACTTCAATCACGAGCGGTTCGCAGTTTAAGCTTACGGAAGATACCAATATCGTTGCGGTTTTCGCTCCCATTATGCGCACGGTAACAAAAAACCCCACTACTGGTGGTTCATACCAAGTAAAACAGGGTGTTGATTTCTCGACGGATGTAGCTGACAGTGTTATGCAAGGAACGACGATTAAAATCGTTCCTACACCGGAACAGTACTACCAACTGAAATCCGTTAAAGTAAACAGCACGGTTGTTGAAAGTCCTTACACATATCTCGTTACGACAGATAACGTAACGATAGATGTTGAGTTCGAAAAGATTCGATACACTGTAACTTACACGGAAGATGCCGGAAACGGTAATACCGTAACTGTCAAAAACGGTAACGATAAGGTTGCTTCCGGTTCAGAAGTCGATGCTGGTACGGTTGTAACAGTTGAGACAGTAGTTGCAGAAAATTATGAACTTACAGAACTCAAAGCAAACGGAAGTGATATTCTTTTGACCAAAGAGGTAACGGTTGAACAGAACACTACAATCGAAGCTACGTTTACCAAACCGCAACTGGCAGTGACATACGTTACAACCGGATTGCAAGGTACGTTGAGCGTAACTCGCGTAAGTGACCATTCAGCCGTTGATTCCGGCGATACCGTAGGAAAGGGTGAACAAATCAAACTCGAATACACTCCCGCTTCTGACGAAGTGTTCGAGAAGTTTGTAATCTCATCTCCCTCAACGCTGAAAGCTACTCGAAAACTTACACGGGCGGCTGATGCAACGGAAGAATACACATCGAATCCGGCTACTGTAACCGTTGATAAGAACATTTCTGCAATTACGGTAGTAACTTTGAAAAAGCAAGCTACAATCAATTACAGTAGCACGCTCGGTGAAGGTTACACGGTAGAAGTTTTCGATTGGACGGGCGACACCAAAGGAGCGTTGATTTCTTCCGGCTCAAAAGTTGATTACGGAAAGAAAATCAAACTTGTAGTAACTGACACATCTACATCTACCGAAGTAGAACCGGAAAATGTATCTGTTACAATCAAGAAAGATGCTGCCGAAGCCGAACCGTTTGTTTACGGAACATCTTACACCGTAGCCGATGTTTCATCGATAACATTTGTAGTATCTCCGAAAGCATAATCCGCTGATTGATGTATGGGGCGGTCGAACAAAGACCGCACCCTTACATCTTTCAAAAATGAAAAATGCTGAAACGGATAAATATTACAAACAAAAGGACTTACGAAAAACTTAAAAACATTTTTCAAATGGCAACGACATACACAAAAGTACGGTACAAGTGTTCAGGCCCGGTAGATTTCGAAACTGTTTTCGGAAAAGTTACTGCGGTTAAGACGATGCCGTTTACGTCGTCCGGGAAAGTAAAACCGTTCGACTTGTCATCATACAAAGTACGTGAAGACCAATTCTGCAACGGTACTGCATCACGTCAGAATGAAATTCTCGATGTTCTCTTGCAGCCCGGTATCGTTAAAGGTATGAAAGGTGTGGACGGTCTTCGATACGTGATTGACGGTTTCAAATCGTTTGTTGAGGGTGGTTACAAATCACAGTTCGGTCAGTTTGCTTACAATCTGGACGAAAAGAATGTGTTTGTTCGCGCAATCGTAAACGAGCCGTTCATCGAAGATTTGGAGAAATCGACAAACCCGCTGTTCAAAGAAACTCCCAGCGGTATCTTCGATTTCAAATATCTGGCAAAAGGTGGTAACGAACAGTTCTCAACTGTTTTCCTCACGAAAGGCACAGTTGGTCAGGACATGTGTTTCTACTTCGGACCGGGTATCATCAAAGGAAACGACACAGAAGTTCCCGCAGGTTATGTGGCTAACGTTTTCTACAACAAGACGTATCCGTTCGATGTTGTAGCGAACGAGACAGGTTACATTTCCGGTGCTGACGGTCTCGAATCTTACGTGGATGATGATGACCGTTTGTACATGGAGAAATTCCGCTGGAATCCCATTATCAAAATCGGTGCCGGATATACCATTTACGGTAACTGGTCGGGACAACTCAAAGAAACACGACAGTCCCAGATTCAAAACTCTGAATTGTTGTGCTACATCAAATCGTCACTGTATCAGATTGCACAAACCGAAAACTTCAAAAAAGCACTGTACAAAGATTACCTGCGTACAGAAACGGAATGTACCGAATTTTTGAACGGTTTGGTGAATGCCGGAGCAATCCAACCGGGATTCATCTGTCAGTGCAATGCCGAAAACAATACCGAAGAAATCCAACGCAGACGTATCAAGTTGGTACATATTGAGTACTCTCCGGTTGATTGTCTCGACAAAATTGTTTTCGATTTGAACATTAACTAATTTATCTCAACAATGAGAAGTTACACGGACACAATAAATTCCAATGCTACACGTCGTGACGAAATCATCAATGATTTCGTCACGGCAAGTGGCATGGAAAGAAATGCCGTGATTCGTATGTTCGAATCATATCAGGCATTCGGTAATAATTTGGAACAAATCAAAGACAAATTCGATACTATGATAAGTCCGGTAACATCAAATCCGTTGGCAATTTTCAATGATGACAGTACAGTTTTCGATGACAATTCGTTTAACACGAAAGTCGGTAATGCTGTAACGGAGTTCGTACAAGAAAATCCGTATGATGTTGTCGGGTTGCTGAATATCATCGCAAATGCTCTGCGAGTGAAAAATCCTGAATTTTCTCCGATTTTCGACAAATTGGAAATCTGTACAGACATTCCGGAAATTTCATCGTATGCTAAATTGGAGCACTCATCTCTGAATGAGAATGAAAATATCGGTGGTACGGTGGAATTGTATAACACATTGAAAGATGTGCTTGCAAAGAATAATAAACGGTTTGGTGTTTCTTATCACATCGAAAACGTCTATACGGAAATCTGGAACTACCTCAACAACGAAATCGAACGTCTTACGACACAGAAAAACATCAATTCTGTTTCCGAAGACTTCAAGCGTTTGTTAGTTGATTCTCTCGTTCGAAATTCGGCCAATCCGATGTACAAACAAGCGGATTACATCAAACGTGTATGCCCGGATATTCAAGGACTTGTATTCGATATGATGATGTTTTTCGACGGTTGGGTGAAAGCACAAGACATGCGAGTTTTCACCATGATTGATTCGAAAATCTACAAAGGTTACATTCAAGCACGAGACAATTTGTTCATGGCGATTTCGTCATCTGCAAAAAATTCTGTTGTGATTGTGGATTCCGGTTGCAATTGCGGATATGAACAAAGCAATTTCGAAATCAATCCGTACATTGCACAGGCATTTGCACAGAACACAGTGGAAATGCTTAATGTGGCTGATTCGCTTATCGTTATCAAAGCGGTACAAAACGAGTTCAACCTCAACATTCGACCTCTTATCGATGCGTTCTTCACCAAAGCATCGAATTTGTTAGGACGTGCAGAACATATCATTTATGAACTTCGGAAAATTTCGATGTACAAGTAAGTGATACATAATGTAAGAAGTAAAAAATAAAAATTTTCAGAGATATGGCAAACATGGCATTTCCGCACGTAACCAATTCGACTGCCGCCGCCAACATGTACGAACCTGTTGTACCGTCGAATTTCCTCGGTACATTCGTGTTGATGGGGTCGTTGAAAGAGGCTTTGGGCGATTACACGTTTCTTTCGGAATACATAAAGTCAATCAATGGAATGTTTATTGAAAAATCCGCTAACACGATTGAAGCCGGATTTCAAACGGTAAAGTTCCGTTATGACAGCAACGAAAAAGAAACGTACTACGAAATCGAAGTTGCATTCCACAACTTCCTCGATAATGACAACCGTATGCTTGTGTACAATGCACTTGCTGCGTGGTCTCGACAAAAGTACAACCCGCTTACCGGCGAAAAGACATTGAAAAAGCATTATGCCAATGCTTGTTTGGTCGGTGAAAAATTCCAGCGTGACGGTACGATTTTCTGGCGTCGAATTGCTCACAACATGTTCCCGATGTCAGATTTGACAGACCAAGGCGGTGATTATTCGGCGCATGACATGCAGGAAATTACTGTTACCTTCAACGCGGATTACGTTTCCGACGTAACCAATGACCCTCGATTGGCGGGTGACACTTTCTAACACATAGTTCCTACACATTTAGGTTCGAATCTAATTCGAGAGTAAGAGCGTAACTACGGTTACGCTCTTTTCCGTGTTTGTACATCACCTTAAACTACTCAAAATGATTACAAAACTTGATTCACTCAATGACATAGCGAATGAATTTGGCGTGCCTCCATATCAATAACGGTATAAGTTTACCATTCCTCATCCGATAGTACACTTTCTTCATCACCGAAATTCAAATCTTCTCCGTTGTCGTCTGATGCAGGTTCTTCCTCACTACCTTCGATTTCTTTTGGTGTGCCGTCTGCGTTAAATCCGAGAGACAGATTTTCTTCTCTACGGGCAATTTCCATAGATTCAAGTTGTTCCGGTGTGAAATCGAGATAATTTTTCATAATCCACGAAATCGGAATAGCTTTACGGGTAGTGCCGTTTGCGTCTTCCATTTCACCGAACTGTGCGAGGTTTGTGCAGATTTCGATTTTCTTGTTGAGCAACTCCAATTCTCCTAACTTATCGTATTCGTTGAAAGCAACCCAATTTATCTGTATCGAATCAAGTAATGACAAGTCTATACCGATTTCGATTTCTTGAAGCGTTAATTGGATAGTGATAAGTTTGAGAAACATTTCCGACATCGCATCCCGTATCGTCTCAATCATTTTTGAGAAATTCAACTCGATTTTACGCAGGTTTGTTACGTCGATGAATCCCCATGTATCGCTCGCATTCGGGTCGATACGGTCATACGGTATATCGGTGAATTTCCAATAATATTTTTCCCAATACTGCAATGAATCGACCTCTGTAAGGTCAGGGCCTTGTGTGTTTACCTCTTCGATTTCGGGAGAACCACTTGCTGCTGTTTCAGCTGTGTAAAACTCTCTGTAACCAATTGAGTTAGGACGACCGTTAAACTTGACTTGTCCGGTTGTATCATCGAAAGCAAATGAGTTAGCGAATTTCTCTTTTGCCGTACTTAATTTGTTCAACGCTTCCGAACGAGATACGTCACCCATGTTGAATTTGATGTGCAGACGAACTTGTGATTTGACAGCAAACCACAATATTTTCGATGTCTGCATTGAACGCATAATGTTGAACGGTCTTTTCAACTGGTCCACGTATGAAACATAACCGTAATCATACGGATTCCATTCGATTAGAATTACTTGGTTTTCGTGCAAGACACGTTCGCGTGTTCCGTCGATAATTGGTCGCTGAACGTAATACACAAGTCCGTCCTTTTTGTATTTCATCAGAGAAGCCGGGTCAATCGGAATCACACCGATAATGTTTTTCGGATTTTTTAAGTTGTCATACAGAATTTCGAAAGCAAGTTTGCCACACACAAGATATTCTCGAATCTTTTCAAGCAAACCGTTTTTCTTCAAATCACAGAACTGCCACAATTTCGGATAAAACACTTCATCCAAATATGTCTGTATTTTTTCAGCAACATTCTTTTTGTCTTCCGGAATCAATGTCATGTTAATAACAGGGAAAACCGGATATTTGTTAGTTTTGAGCTGCGTTGTCACACATTCATTCGATACGATGTTTACGGCTTTTTTGATTTCTTGATTTTCTGCAAACACCAACAAATCATTTCGATAGTTGATGTTTGTAAGCGGTGAATAACCGTATGTGTTGTTGAAACGAATATCCGGATTGAAAACGGTATTCGATGAGTTCTGAAAATATATCGGGTCGTTCGGTACCGCTTCCGCTTTGTTCAAAACCGATTTGTTATTAGCTAATTTGTCTGCGGTGTTGGCGTACAAGATTTTTTTCGAAACATTCTTTTCCACATTTCGTGTAGCCAACATTGCAATACCTGTCGTGAGTTTCATATCGAAATTATGTTATTGTCATTTATTACAATATGTATCACTGTAATTTCTTCATCGAAAACTTGTTTGTACAAAAATTTTGTTGTATATTTGTATATGTAAAATAGACAAATCATGTTATGAGTACAAAAGTATATCTCGAACAAAATGTGTATGAAGCTGCCCGCGAACGTATGAGAATAGCATTTACAGAATTTGACCGTGTATGCGTGTCATTTTCGAATGGCAAAGATTCTGGGGTCATGTTAAATCTTGCAATTGATGTGGCTCGTGAATTAGGGAAGTTACCGGTTCATGCACTTTATATCGATATGGAAGCGCAATACCAGAAAGCAATCGAATTTACTCATCGAATGTTTTCGCGTGATGAAGTAGTCGGTTGGTGGGTTTGTTTGCCGATACATCTTCGAAATGCTGTGTCCCAAATTAAACCGTATTGGTTGTGTTGGGACAAAGAATGTCGGGATGCGTGGGTAAGAGAATATCCGGAAAACAAATACGTGATAACTGACGAAAATTATTTTCCGTTTTTTCGACGTGGTATGGAATTTGAAGAATTTGTACCCGCTTTTGCAGAATGGTTTTCGGAAGGCAAACGTACCGCATGTATGGTTGGTATTCGTTCGGATGAATCATTGAATCGTTTTCGAACGATACGTGATGTACGTAAATTAACATACAAAAATTATCAGTACACAACCAAACTGTTTCCGGATGATTTTTCAAAACAAATCTACAATTTTTATCCATTGTATGATTGGACGGTGAAAGATATTTGGATTTGCAATGGTAAAAACAATTACGATTACAACAAAATTTACGACATCATGCACATAGCGGGTGTTCCTCTTTCGAAACAACGTTTGTGCCAACCTTATGGAGACGACCAACGACAAGGTTTGTACTTGTTCAAAATGCTCGAACCAATGACATGGGCAAAAGTAGTTAATCGTGTTGAGGGAGCAAATTTTGGTAATCGTTATACAGAGAATGACCGGACTACTCTTGGTAATTACAAAGTAAATCTTCCTGAAAACCATACTTACGAATCTTACGCAAAATTTTTGCTATCAACGATGCCTCCACACGCTACCAAACATTATACTACAATAGTGAACAAGTTTATAAAATGGTGGCATAAACAAGGATGTGACAAAATACCTGATTCATACAAAGAATGGACATACGAACATTACACAAAATTGTGTTCTACTTACAAACATTCTACGCCATTTATTTTCGATGAAGAACTGAAAGATGATTTCAATACTCAATTCGAAAAACACATGCAATGTATGGAGATGTTGAGGAAAATTCCAACATGGCAACGGATTTGTAAAACATTGTTGAAAAATGATTATTGGGGAAAAAGTTTAGGTTTTTCTCAAACAACAAGAGAACTCGAAAAACAAATACAGATAATAACATCACAAATAAATTAACATGTTAGAAAACATTCTCAAAAATGATATTTCTTTCGAAGAAAAGGTGGAAATGTTTAACCAAATAACACAAGAACTTTATGATTGGTTGGGTTTGGATGCACCGTGTCTGAATACGCAACTTGTACCAGCTTCGAAAGTAAAGGGAAATGATTACAACCCAAATGTTGTTGCACCACCGGAAATGCGTTTGCTTCGTCTTTCTATGCTCAAAGACGGTATAACCATGCCTGTTGTGGTTTGTGATTCACCGGAAATCAAAGATTTTCCGTACACTGTTGTAGATGGATTTCACCGTACAACAACTGTACAACATGACAAAGAAATCAATGCAAAAATGCACGGTTACGTTCCTGTTTCTCGATTAAACAAATCAATCGAAGACCGTATTACATCTACTGTTAGGCATAATATCGCACGAGGTACGCATCAAGTAGAATTATCGGCAAAACTTATTGTGGCATTACGGAAACATAACTGGACCGATAAACGTATTGGCGAAGAACTCGGTATGGATGCAGATGAAGTGCTTCGATTGAAACAAATAACTGGTCTTGCCGAAGCATTTAAGGATGAAGAATTTTCGAAAAGTTGGATTTGATTATGTCTGCTCCACTTACGTTAGAACAAGTAATAATGTCAATACGTGACATTTATGGTGATGATTGCGCAGATTTCTCGAAAGCTGTTTATAACGGTTGTCATAACAAAATGACAGGTGTTATCTGCAATAAATGCGGAAAAGAATATGTTTTCGTTCCGTGTAATTTGTTTTACGGAAAAGAACGAAAAAAATGTTTCTGTGGTCATTGTCTGAAAGAAGAAAATTTACAGAAATCACGCACAAAACCAGAAGATTTCTTGAAACGTGCAAAAGAAATTCACGGAGAAAACAAATTCACTTACCACATGCAAACATGGGTAGATTTTGGAACTCCTATAAAAATAACGTGTAATGATTGCGGTTATGAATTTATGTCCACACCAACCGGACACTTATCAAGCGGTGGATGCAGAAAATGTGCAGATAAACAAAATTCCAAACGTCTTTCGTATGATGCAGAAACAGCATTACAGAAAATGAAAGAATCCGTACATGATGTGGAATATGATTATTCGAAAGTAATTGAGACGTTTAGTAACATGAAGCATCCGGTTACTATAATCTGCCCAACACATGGACCTTTTCAACAAACACCACAAGACCATTGTTCTGGTCGCGGATGCCCTATTTGTGGTAGAGAAAAAACAGATACAAAACGAATAAAGACATGGGACAAAGTTTTCGAAGAAATATTAAAAGTTCACGGAAACAAATATGATTATTCGAAAGTTAAATACATTAACACAAAAACGAACATAGAAATTGTGTGTCCAGAACATGGTTCTTTCTTCACTACACCAGATAATCATATCATGAAAAAGAGTGGTTGTCCGGTATGTGCACGGATAACTAACGGTTTGAAACGAAGAATAACATTTGAAAAATGTGTAGAAAATTTTCGAAAAGTTCATGGAGATAAGTATGAATACGTGAAAGAATCATGGATTGATTACAAACACGATATAACCATATTATGTCCGGAACATGGTGCTTTTAAGATGAAGCCGAACAATCATTATAACGGTCAAGAATGTCCTAAATGTTTTGCAAATGTTTCGAAACAAGAAATGTCATTGCGTGATTTCATTTCAAGTTTGGGAATTGAAATTTCAACATCAGAACGGAAAATAGTTCCCGGATATGAACTGGATATATTCATACCAAATCTCAACATAGCAATAGAATACAACGGTGTGTATTGGCATTCTGACAAGAAAATCGACAAAGAGTATCACATAACAAAAACAACGGAATGTGAAAAACACGGAATAAGTTTGATTCACATTTTCGAAGATGAATGGAGATTCGAAAGAATAACAACTGAAAATTATTTGAGAAATGTGTTGTGTTCTTGTGATATTCCAGAAACGTTTGAGAATGAATTAAAATTTGACCGTTGTAAACCGAAACCGTTATTGTGGAATAAGTTGAGATTGATGGGTTATAATGAATACAACACACCAATAAATTATTGGTGTGTTGTAAATGAAAGACGTGTGAGAGATGAAATGTCAATTCACGAACTAAATCCGAACATACCAATAATTTGGGATTGCGGACAAAAAGTATTTCACAAATAAAAATGAAAAACCCCGGACAAAATCCGGGGTTTTTCTTTTAGATTGTTTCGAAAGATTAAATCCAATCGAAACCGTTCTTTGCAACGAACGTGAAGTAGTTGAGTTCGGGATAGAAACCGATGTCTGCGATAGCGAAGCGAGACCAAACCCGAATCTTCTCCGCCATTGTTTGCTCGGCAACTATCTGTCGGCTGGCGGCGAGGTCGTAAGCGATAAATTTAGCACCTGGGTCAGTATCGTCACCGTGACGGCCGACAAGAATACGCGGGTCGTTGAAAGCGTAACGAGGATTCTTGTAAACCGAGATGGTGTCGTAAATCGTACCGCTGTAAACGATTTCCGGTGAAGTGCTCAACGTCTGCGTGTGCGGACAGGGCGAGAACTTCGCGTTCTTTTTCAGAGTTGCTGCCAACTCACCGCAAAGAACGATGAAGTCCGGACAAGCGATACGGTTCTGTTGGCCGACGAACTCGACGACTTTCAGAACACGACCATACAGACGGTCTGCGTGCGTCATCTGGTTCTCGTAAGCCGACGAAACGATTGCGTTCTTGATACGGCCCATCTTCGAACGAACGTCGTTACCCAGCATATCCAACCACTGGTTCTCGTCGAGAATCTCATCGTAACCGATGACGGTTTTTGCCGGAGCATCGATGTACAGTGAATAATCGACGCCTTGCGACAGATAAGCGTTCACAGCGTGCTGAACACCCAGCTTGTAGAGGTGGTCGAGAATCGTTTCCTCCAAAGTCTGAACCAGCTGGTTCTGGACACCGGTATAGAGGTGAGCGATAACGTTCACACCCATTGCGGCCATGTCCTTGATTTGGATGTTCGACGTGTCGGCTTCGATTTCGATACCGACAACCTCCAGCTGCTTGTCCATAGCGACAACGTTCAGCTTGTGTTTCGGGCCTTTCTCCATTTGGGCACGGTTCATGCCACCCAGAGAGTTGTTGTTCGATGCGGCCTCTGCGATGTTGGTGCGGATTGCCGAAGCGTAATTCAGGGTTACGTAACCCAGTTCCTCACCGGCAGTAGAGGGCAGAACGTAAACTTTGGCACCGGTTTCTGCGTTGATTTCGTCGATAACGGTTTTTACCGAATACTTGTTGGTTTCAGTGTATGCGTCTGATGCGTAGTCACCTGTCGAAAGAACTTCGACCGTCAGTGCCGGAGCAACCATAGAACGAACGATGAATCTAACTTTCAGAGCCTTACCTTTCGACGATACCAGAACGAGTTCGGTAACAGCACGTTTCAGAGCCTTTTCCTTCACCCACGAATACTTGAACAAGTCAGCCGACAGTTCGATGTACGAAGGAAGCGATTCGGTGTCGTCGAATGAACCACCACCGTAGATGGTATCGATGTAGGTCAGGACGATTTTCGGCGTGTCCACAGAAATGGTGGGCAACATATCGAAACCGATGCAGTGCAGAGCGAGGTGGGTCTGCAATCCGAAGATGTACGAGGGAACATCGCCCGAACCGGGTTTGTATGCGGGATTCCACATGCCACCGGCTACACGGTTGCCTTCCATCGGATTTGCTACGTTGCCCATGCCCACGATATTCGACGGCATCGAAACTGATTCGAACATCTTCACCATGTCGGGAGCGACACCACGGAAAATGTTTGCATCCTCATTCAGAGGAGAAACACCCATATTACGTGCAACACGACAACGGTTTGCGAACTGTTCCGAAACCATCTTCAAACGTTCGGCTTTCAGTTGAGCACCGTTAGCACGTTTAGGGTCATCGTAACGCTTGAACTCATCGGCAAAAACCGATTCCATCAGCGGAGCGAGATTCTCGGCTTCCGAAACGTTCAAATGTGTATGCGTGTAAATGGGTTTACGCTTAATTTCAAATGCGTTTGCCATAACTTTTGAATGTTTTTTGTGTTAAACGATTTAGATTATGTATGCTATGAATATTGTGTTAATTTCCACATTTAATCCGGTTGGTCTCGATTAGATAAGGCCTGCCAGATATTTTTCACGCATACTTTCGTTGAGGTTTTGCTGACCCTTTCCTTGCTGTTGCTGGGATTTCTGGGTCTGCTGACCTTTTTGCTGACCTTGCTGTTGCTGTTGTTGCTGTTGGTCGTCATCTTCCTGTTGCAGCTTTTGCTGTTGGGCCTTTTGTTGCTGTTGCAACTTCTGTTGCTGTTGCTGGTGCTTTTGCTGCAACTGTTGAGCCTGTTTCTTCTGTTGCTCTTTCAGTTGTTGCTGTTGCTTTTTGGCCTTTTCCGCATCCTGTCCGGCTGCTTGCTGTTGCTGTTGAAGATTCTGTTGCTGTTGCTGGTGCATCTTCTTCTGTTGCTCGCGTTCAGCCTGTTGCTGTTGTTGCAACTTCTGTTGCTGTGCTTTCTGTTGCTGTTGCAATTTCTGTTGTTGCTCCTGCAACTTCTGCTGTTTCGATTGCTGTCCGGCTTGCTGACCTTTGGCTTGCTGTTGTTGCTGTTGCAATTTCTGTTGTTGCTCCTGCAACTTCTGTTGCTGTTGCTTCAACTGTTGTTGCTGTTGAGCAAGTTTTTGTTGCTGTTGTTTCAACTGTTGGCGTTTTTGCTGAATCTTCTGAACCTGCTCTGATTCGAAAAGTTCTGCACCGCCAAAGTCAATATCAACAGTGGGGTCATCACCTGCCGGATTCATATCGAAATCCTCAACAGGGTCAAGTGTGAAATCTACATCGTCGTCTTCGAAGAGGTCGTCGTTGTCGTCTTCGATAACACAGTCTTCGCAATCTTCTTGATAAATCGGGTCATCCGCGTAATCTACGTCGTCAAAACCCGGATTGTCCAGACCGAAATCGTCAGCGAAAACGTCATCTTCCATGGCCGAAAAGTCTTGCGACTGCATCAGCTCATCATCGAGGATGTTAGTTTCACCCATTGCAATTTCATCGTCAGCGATGTTGTTGCAAATGTAATCTGACATTCCTTTCATACTTTGATTGGTGTTTGTTAAAAATTAAATATTTGTTTTACCAGACAAAATATGGTTTTTAACGTATAGATGCTATTGTGCATCTGCGGACGTATCACCATTTATGTCAGAAGCCTGATTGGTGGACGGTTGTATGTCTTCATTCCGAAGAAATCCGGCGGAACCGTCAAACAAACTTGCTCCTTGTCTTGCTTTCTTTTTCTGGGACTGTAAATTTTCATTGAGATTTTTGAAGAAACAAGCCTTTTCGAACTCCAATGTCTCCGATTCATTCATTTCGAATAAATCTTCTGATTCATCGAGGTCTTCTTGTGCAGCGTCTTTCAGTTCTTCTTCGACATTATCTTCTGAATTGGTTTCAGAATTTTCCAAACGCTGTGTGGTTTCTTGTTCTTCGTCATCTTTCTTGCTTTCGTTCAGATGTTTACCGAACCATGCAAGATATGATTTCTCGTCTTCGTTCCCTCTGTTGCTTATATAGGGTTCGAATGATTCTTCTAATTTCTTAATATCTTTGTCTCGAACGATAAACGAATATCCCAAATCTATTCCGTTTTCGTGTGCTTGTCTGCGGGCCACATCGAAAGATTCGTTCAGTTTGACAAATTCGAGTGTTGCATCACTGAATCCCGGATGATACACGAGGTCGTATGTAACGAGCAATCCCAAACGTGCAGTGAAAGTACCGTTTGTGTTCTTTTCTTCTTTACCGGCGGCACGAGCCGAAATACCCAGTTTTCCACCGGAACGAATAATTTCCTGTGCTTTCAAACCGTTAGGAGTGTTGAGAATGATAAGACGTCCCATGACGGTTTTAGTTTGGGGCACATACCACACGTCGAGAATTTTATGTGATACGTTGTTGAAATCTACCGCATAACCTTTGGGATGTTCCAGTTCTCCGTACACACCTTTTGCTGAATGCACCATGCGTTTGAAAATTTCAAGCTGCGTGATGTATTCGTCTTCGGTGTAAATCCGGTTGTTGTTGTTCAGAACTTCCAGACAAGCAAAGACACCTTCCAAAATCATTCCTTTGTAAGGTTTGCCTGTTGTGGGGTCGATGATTTCAGAATCCATCTGTTCTTCACTTACTTGTTCCAAAATGGAACCGACCGATTCGAACAGCATGAAATCCATATCTTGTGCGTTATAGCTTTTCATATCAACTTTTGCTTTACTTATTTATCAAAGTGTGTCAGCCGGATAAATCTTGATGACTACTTTCGAGGAATATATATTTTTAGATATAACACATCGAATTTAATCATCTATCTCATGATTACCAAACTTGACAAAATTTCTGATATATCGACAGAGTTCGGAACATCATTATCGCTCGCAAAACAAATGTCGTGGTTTTACAATAACAAAAATCCGGATTCACCAGTTCAGCCCGTCATGGGGGGGGGCAAAATAACTGATTGGATAGGTTATGACCACTCCGCTATCAGTTACCCGCTAACACAGTGGAGATACTATTACAACTTTGCTAAATTTTTCGATGAAATCCAGAACCCTCCCGGACTATATTCCAGTTATATACATGTAAATCATTCCAAAACAGGACCGGCCGCAAGTGGGGAAAGATGTATATTGTATTCAGGGCCGAACATCATAAACTACACTAAAAACGGATATATTTACATCGGAAGTCCGAGTGTAGGAACAGATGTAAGTTTGATATATGTACAATGCGATTTTGCGAATTTCTGGGCATCTGTTTCTGAATCGCAAAGAAGATTTACCATAGGTTTCAAGTATTATCTTAATACGGCCTATAGAAATTTGTTGTTAGGATATGACGTAGCTAATACCAACACTAATTCGTTCGGACTTATAATGGATTCCGGACACAAATACACATTAAATTCGAGAAGTTCTGCAATGTTGGACACGAATGGTCAAATATTGGAAAGTGTTATCGGAAAACAAATGGTTGCGTTGTTGCATATCAACGGTCGAAGTAACTGTATTATGTCACTTTATGATGTGTCGGCAGATTCGATAGTATCATTCATGAAGCTGATAACTATACCGAACATAGTTAGTATGGCATCAAACAAAGTATTCGCTTTGTTAAACAGTTTTCAAGATGCATCTTTCACACTTAATACGGGAAGATTGTACAAAGTAGCTTATGATGACAAGTACATAATAAACAATAAATCACAAGCCTTAGGATGTGCGAGATTGTTCGTATAAATATCCGGAATCAAAACAGCCTTACGAAATTCGTAAGGCTGTTTTGTTATCTAACTTCGAGTGTCGTGTTTTGTAAGAATTTCCAGTTACTTCCCTGTCTGTAACCGAAATAATTAACTGTGTTGAGTATTTCAGTATAACCGGTATCAGAAATGTTTTTGATTTGTGTTATGTTGTTTGTTTTGTAGTAAAACCGGACAGTGAATGTAAACGCTTTCGTCAAGTCTTCACGGGAACAAACGTATGCAGTGTTCGTAAACTTGTACTGATTCGGATAACTTCCGTTTCCGTTTACAGTAACGATAAGTTCCGTACGGTTTAGTTTGTTGTTTACATCTTTTACCTTTATCTGTTTGGGATAGAAGTTCGTGTAAACTACGTTGTTTGACATTGTGAATTGGTAGAAATCGTTGTCATCCCGTAATATATTACCGCTAAACACTTGGTCTGCGTACAATCTGGGATTGCCGTTTTGACCGGAAATATCATACAGACGAAGTATGTACTTGTACACACCCCTTTCTACCGGTATGTTCTCATCTCCCGTATATCCCAAAATGTTGGCTGTCTCACTATCAATCAATTCACATCCGCAATTACCCGTCCAACCACTCAACATTTTTCCGTCTTTGTTGTAACGGCTCAACAGTTTTGCAACTATGGGATTATATGTGTGGTCATAACCTATTCAATCCGTTGCTTTTCCGGGAATAACGGGCTGTACCGGAGAGTTGGGATTTTTGTTGATATAGAAATATTTCATGTTACCGGCTTGGGAAAGGGTTTTCCCGAACTCATCACCAATATCTGATAATTCATTAAGTTCCGTTATCATATTGATATACTTTTATAATATCATAATGGGTGTTTCATTGCTATCGACATATTTTGCATGGTCGCGTTCTTTGAAATCCCGCCATGCAAAACGGTTTTGCTCTTTTTGTTTTTCTTCCTTTTCTTTCTTGTCTCGCTCATTTTCAATGCCGTAATAGTGTTGGAAAAAGTATTCGGCTTCTTTCAGGAACGATGTGGAAAATATGTTGTTGCAAGAAAGGAAATATGAAATCGATACATCGGCCATTACAAGGTCATCATGCCCGTATTGATTCGAATAGGTGTCGTTCGGTTGCCGTCCGAAATTCAGATATTGTTCAACGCTATCAAAATGTGTTTCAGACATTCTGTTGGATGAAACGCAATTCTGAAAATACTTTACAGCCGCATTCTTGTTGTAATGATTCCAACGTATTCCATCTTCGTAACCGTTTTTCGATTCTCTTTCGAATTGTGCTATGACGGAATTGTCAAACTTATCGTACTTTTCCGGAAACAGTTTCCGCAAGTTACGGATTTGGTTAAAGAACTCACCGCCGTAATTGTTGTTTTCTACTGCAAAACGAACATGTTCCGGATTAAATTCAAGCATCAAATCCAAACACAATCCAGCAAAATCAGATACAGAAATGTCATTACGATTGTAAACACCAATAGACGTATAGTTTATTGTTTTCGATTCTACATCGTAATTCATCTTTTTAATCTTGATGACGGAATCATCTTGTTCAAGACCCTCACCAATATCCACACCGACAACAAACCAATCATTTCGAATATCATAAGGAACTACTTCTTTCGAAACAAACGAAATTCCGTACTTTTCGCCGATTGGGTCATTGTGAATAGACCATTTTTCTTGCAACTCCTCTTGTGCTATGCGTAATGATTTCTGGGTTTTCGAATTGAATATGGATTTGAGCTGCGTATCAAATGATAACTCAAATCCCATTTCCCAATACTGAATACCCATGTTGGCGATGGTTTCTTGTTTGAATTTCTCATCGCGTCCGGGAACATCGTACCAATAAATTTTGTACGGTACGAATGTGTTTTTCTTATTGACTGCATCAGACCACAAACGGTAAAACAGATTTCGACCGTTACAAGTTGATGCGATGATACATTTCGAATTGGGGTTGTTAGCAAGTGCCGGATACAAGTTACCCCAAAACTTGTCAGCCAAATTCGGACTTACATAAGCGGCCTCATCCCAGAAAACGAAGTCAAGCGCAAAACCCTGAAAGACTGATTCTTTGGCGATACCGCATTTCAATCGACAACCGTTATCCAAACGTAACATGTAATCGGAACCCGAAATAGAAACTATTCCCGGTTGCATGAAAAACGGAAGTCCAGCAATAGCATTGACAACTTTCGAGAAAATTTCCTCAACTACTGTATCGCTTTGAGCAATAACAACGCAGTCCCGGTCTATGTTCGTAATCAGATAATGTACGATTTCGAGAACTGTGGTTGTTGTTTTACCGGACTGACGAGGAAACAGTAATATGTTGAAACGGTTGTTTTGGTATCGAAGTAACAGATTTTTCTGATAATCCCTCAACTTGATATGTGACCAACCTTGTCCGGCATTCTTTAACACACCGAAGTTGTCAGCGAAAAATATTTTGTCTTTCTGTATCTGCACCAAAACAAACATCTCATCTTCCGTGTATTTGAACGGAAGACCAGCACGTCGAAGATGTAAATCTTTGAAAGTTGGAGAAACAACAAACGGAGATTCACGAAGTTTGTAACCGTCAGCAAGACCTTTTACCGCAAGTTCTACGGATTCGCTTGACCAAAGCGTATTCGATGTTTTGTCATCGATAATACGCGGGTCGTACACACCCTTGTAATACTTCGATTGTGTTTGTTGTGATTGTTGTGATTCCATACCTTATGTATTCAATACACCAAACACAAAAAGGACTGTCACAAAATGGGACAGTCCTCACAACAACAAATAACTTTCACCTTGTAAACAACAAAGTTACGTTATTTAGTTCGTGAATCATTTCCTGTTTTTCCGGTTTAACTTGTTGTCAAATGTGAACGTCTCAATCCGGTCTAACTTCGAATAAGGATTGTCGGATTTGATGTACACTTTCGTACCGACAACTTTTCGACCGCATGGTATGAACAAAAACCATTTCTGTTTGGTCTGAAACTCATTTATTACCGTTATGTTATCGGTTATTTCTGCACGGAAATTAGAAACCACAGGAGGTTCGACACGTAAATCCAAATCAAAACCGGCATCGATATAATCATCATGAATAATTCCCACATACATTCCGGCCGTATCACGTTTGATAATTGTTACAGTATCTCGGATGTATTCGTAACGGATTTCTACTTTCGATGCTGATTCGAGGTTTTTGATTTTGAGATTGAGATTGTCGATGTCAGCCATCAAATCCCGGTTCAAAGCCGATAACTCATTTTCGGTTACGTGCAAACGATTTACCGTTGCGTACAAATCACCGTTTTTTGCTTTAAGACTATCGATAATGAAACCGGAGTTTACCAGATTCGTTGAGGTGCGTTGTATTTCCGTACTCTGTTTGGTTGTTTTATGCCACAAAATACCAATCACAGCAAGTGACAAAACAACATAACCGATTACCCATTTCCATTTTTTCATCGCTTTTTGGTTTTAGAAGTTTTCGATGCTTTTTTCATAAACTCACCGAGAATCTGGTTTCCCAAATACTGCACGCGGGGTGTGTATTTCAGCGTTTGGTAATCTTTGGTGTCAAGCATCAGTATTCGACATATTTCAGCCTGAATGTCTTGCGAGAACTCATCACCTTTTGCCGTTACCTTTTTGGTTGCTTTGGCTTTTTGTGATTTGTCTTCGAGATTCTTGTAATACACATGAAGCGGTAACTGTCCCTTGTAAGGTGTGTTTTCGTACATCTTCCGTTGAACTGCCCGTATGATTTCCGGTGATTCTATGGCTTTGACTGCCGGACTGTATGTGTTAATCAGCATATCGGCAAAATTCGAGAACCCCTTACCAATCGAAGTAATGAGCATGAATGCACACTGTTTCAATTCGTAATTTGTGAGTTCGTCGAAACCGGACGGAGATGTATAAAATAGTGTTTGTACTCGACTAAACAGAGCGTATTTGTTACTCTGCGATTTGGTCAGATTCTCTGTCGCCATAATTTTTAGCTTCGTAGTTTTCGAGAATGTCGATGATTTCTCGTTTGGGATTGGTAATTGGATTACCGACAGCAAACGAAACTATCTCGGCCATGTTTCCTTTGGAGAAAGGAGATAACCGATTTTCAGCATTCATCAGCACTTCATGATTTTTGATGAAGATAACAGCCGGAATAAGTTCGTTGTCAGTCTGTTCCGTAAACACACCATCAGCAAATTTACGGAAATCTGCTCTCGGCCCTTTCATGATAAATTCCCGAAGATACGGATTATCTATGTAACATACTTTCGTATCGCCTTCGAGAAACTGTTCGAACTTCTTTGCCAACTTATATTGCTTCGATGTTGATTCAGAAGAACGTACATTGAAAGCATAGTTTTTCATGTTGTCGCACACTTCATTGAACAAATCGATAAGTGACGTTTTGTTCCAATCAGCGTGGTCGAGAATGATAAGGGCTTCACCTCCGAATGTTTTAGGCATTCCGTCAAAAACAACTGACGGATTGATAATCTCGATGAGGTCCGGTATCTCCACGATATGTTTTACGCCATACTTCTCCAATCGTTCCACCAGCAATTCATAATCTTTGCCATACTTGACGTTTACGTTGATAGCAACATCAAAACATTGCTGGTTATTCAATTCATTTTCGAAACTTCCCATAATATGTAAATTTTGAGATTGTATAATTCGATTACAAGATTCTTTTAACTGCATCCGCATAAAGTTCGGTTGCGTTGTCTTTCACTTCCCGTTCTTTGTCCGGTATCACTATTGTTTGTTTGAATTTTTCTTCAACATTTTTCTTGAAGTATTCGACAAACTGTTTTACACGGTCTTTACCGATTTCAGACGGAACAAGCAAAATCAGATTTTGATTTCTCTGGAAATGTTCTTCCATACGCGCAAAGGAATAGTCCGGTAAGAACTTGAACACATCACGCATAGTAAGGAAAATGTTCTGTCGAAGTTCTTCGTTGTTGATGATATTCGCACAAGTTTCATCACAGAACTTTTCACCGTTGTACTCAATTGTTTTGATGAGTTCTTTTTCTGAAACAGACCTGTTTCGAGATTCGCCCACTTTACGAAGAATAGGAAACACGTTGTCTTTTGCATCACCGCACACAATCTTTTTGAGTGCTACCGTTGCTGGACAGGCATAACGTATGTCTTTTCCCGGTTTACGTTCGACAGTGTATTCGGAATTGAGCTGCATCGAAAACAGCATCCGGTAGTTTGTCTTTTCTGTTGAATCACCCAACAAACGTGTCATGGGATTATCGATAGCATCGACAAACAATTCACGGAATTTGTTTTGAGAAATGACAAATTCTCCGTTCGGACAATCTTTGGAACGTATGTTTCTGAACAACATAACATTGTCATTTACACATTGTTCGAGGTCTCCATCCGTACAGAAAATAACCATTTCTGTATTGGTTGATTTCTTCAACATGTACGACATCAAACAGATACAGTCATCTCCTTCCAAATCCGGTATCTTGATTAACGGAATCTGTGAGGAAATCTCATCCATGAATCTCGCAACAATGCGGTAGAAAATGTCGTAGTTAATAACAGATTTTTGTTTCTTTTCGACACGGTTTTCCTTGTAACCCAAAACAGGAACTTTGTTATCCGGTACATCTTCGTAATATGCCGGAGTGTACGCGGGAAGTTTCTTTCTCCATGAGCCGTAATCCGAAAACATCACAACATTGTGAATCAACGTGTGTGTGTCGGAATTGAATGAACGTATCAAAGACCACAAACTGTTATGTAGATTTGACAACAGATTGTGCTGTTCCTGTTCTGATTCGAGAGTGATTGTTTCATCTTGTGAAGTCATTCCGCCCAATACACGATTGGCGAAATACATTCCGTCTATGCCGAGTATTCTCCGTTTCATGTTAGTCATTGTTGTCAAATAAAACATCACCAGAATTTCCAGAGAAAAACATCGGTATAATAGTTTCGAGATTGTTCTTGAAAGTTTCTATGAGAGTTTTGCCGTTCGGTGCTGATTCGAATGTGACAATACCGAGAGCATTGCGATACAGGGGTATTCTGTCAATTAAATCGAAAATCTCTGTTTTGGTTTCTCCGTTGTTGAAAACCATAACGCACTGATTCGGGAAATCACGGAGAATTTTTTGTATTCTCTCATCCAACAGTATCGAATCTTCTGTGGAATGTTTTCCGTGTTTGTCTTCTGATGTGGTACGTGTTAGGAAAATACCGACAGCACCGTTTTTGAGCATTTCTTCTACTTCGAAATCTCTGCGTACATCACAAAACAAAATCGGGTTTTGTGATACGTTGGGAGGTAGCATGTCAAATTCGACACTCTGACGTTTGAGTATGTTTCGAATACGTGTTCTCACTGCTGAACCGTCAGCACCCATCCAATCACCAATCGTCCAATGGGCCTTACGTATATTGCTCTCTTTCCGTTTACGTTCTTCAAGTTCTGCAAATGTCATCCCGCCTTTTTCGGAGATGATTTGTTTTATCGTTCCGGCACATCGAAATTTCAGATACAGATGTTTCTGTTGAAAAAAGTTTGCAAGTGTGTCCTTACCGGAACCGGACATACCGTACAAAAATAAGTTTATCATTGTTGAATGTTTGTTTTGTTGTCATCGAGCATTTTCGAAAAACGTTCATGTGTTATGAGATATGAATCCTGATTCACAACCATACTCCATTCTGCGTTCGTGTTTTCTTTGTCTGATTCATCGAGATACATGATGTAAAATCCGTGATTGACTGCCATGTTTTCTGTAACCGGATTCTTAACGGATTCTTTCTGAATCAAAACCGTTTTTGCTTGGAGCAATACGATGCTGTGTTGGAAACGTTTGACGAAATCGAGATTTGATGATGCTACGTTGGGATGCCACAACACTATGTCATTTTCCGTTATGTCTTTGATGCTTGCATCATCCATATTGGGTTTACCGAAGATAATCCGGTAAGCTGCTTTATCCCGTATAGTGTGTTTTACGTAATCGACAATTTGTTGTTGTCGAAAAACTATGTTATCATAGCCTGTTTGAGAAATTTCCGTAATGAGTTTTCCGTTACGTGCTTCTCTGTATTTCGATAAATCAGCTAATACAATCCATATCATAGCTGAATCGAATTACTTGAACATCGCTTTGAGTTCAGTGCAACATGCGAGGAACGTTGTGAATTTCGAAAGTGAACCGGCAAGCTGATTCGAGTACTTTGCTACGATAGTGCACGCTCCCAATGTCTGTTCGTACTTGCCTTGATTGTTGAGGTAACGGAAAAACGGTTCCCCTAAGGAAATGATGCAATCTTTCTCTTTGCCTTTGAACTTCGTCAATTCTTGGTAAAACGTTTTCGAATCACGTATGCCCAAACTACCGTCGATGATACCGTACAATTCTTTGTTTTCGTTACCTGTTTCCATGAGGAATTTTACGTGTTCCTCTGTTACAGTAGTCTTTTGGTCGATGATTTGCTGCAAGTTATCGATTGCGTGACGGAAATCCGGAAAGTTCTGTTTGAAAATTTCCGCCAGACCTTTCTTGTCATAAGCTAATTTTTCTTCATCGCAGATGTGTTTCAAGAACATAAGATAGTTTCGCTTCTGTTCTTCGAGTTCTTCATCTTTGAAGTTGTATTCGATATTTGTGCAACGCGACCGGAAAGGGTCAATAAGTTTCTCGATTTCGTTCGTGATGAAAATGAAGTTCACAGACTTTGAAACGTCAAGTGTCATCTTGAACGCATCCTGTACTTGATTCGACATGTTCTCGCACTCATCAACAATCAACGTTTTTTGTTTACCGTTGATTGAGAACGACGAACAAAACGGGTCCACTTTCGAACGCATGAGTTCTATATTGAAATTGTTCGAACCAGACAGATAAAGGACATCATGTCCTTTTGTGATGAGGCGTGCAGTTGTCGATTTACCGATACCACATGTTCCGTACAGAAGAAGACGATACCCTTTCGTATTCATTTTCGACGTAATCAACGTGTGAATGCGCTGGGGTAGCTTCATTTCTTCGAGAGACTTCGGAGAATATTTTTCGAGTAATTTTACGGGTGTGTATTCCATATTTTGTTCTGTTTATTTGTCTTGTATGTTTTAATGCAAATTTACTTTCGAAATAACCGGGAAAGCGTTTGACCGTTCATGTCTTGCAACACGTAACGTCCCCATTGATGAGCGATTGCGCGAGCGATTCCGGGAAATGTTTTAGAACGCTCCACTGCATCATTTCCTCTCACGGCAAATCCGTGATGATTTTTGTTGGGACAATACGGGCCTTTCGGTTCAACCATTTTCGACGGTATCAAACACGGAAGATTTCGAAGCCACAAACAAGTACGTTTTGTGTAAGGGTCTCCGAACATATACGGTTCGATAATTTGTGTCGGTTGAAGTAAGTCGTAAATTGTTGAAGGAACCGGATTTTCCACAGCCAAATATCGTATGGGATAATTGAGTAATGACAAGAAAAATTCTTTACCTGCCATACCTTTTTCGTAACGTTCTTTGTTGAGTTTTCCGTTTTGATACAACCAACGAGCACCAGCATTAGAAAGGAATGTACAAGGGGGATGTGCCACCATCAAATCGAAATGTTCACGTTTCAACACTTCGTGAATGTCTTCTCGAAAATGATACTGTGGTAAACCACCAGAGCATTCTTGCAAATCACAACTGAATGCTTGAAATCCCAACTTACGAAACTCTTTCGTTATTGCTTGTGATTCTTCACAAGCAATTATGATACGGATGTCTTTCGGTTGTATCATTATTCTTTCGATTTTTTCTCGATTATGTACCTCAACTTATTTTCGAACTGACGCAAGAATATTTCTGAATTTTGCTGGAATGATTTTGCCACACGTTCATCGATTTCATCCTGTACGTTCACGAACAACTGTTTAGCAATTTCCCGTATGTGTTCATCTGATACCGGTTCTTGTTCGACAGATGGCAATTTGATTTCTGACAACATAGTTTCAAAACGTTCTTCTACCGTTTTGTTTATCATTGTCTGCAAATCTTTTTCTGGTACTGTTTCGCTTTTGTCATTGAACTCTTCGAGCCAATCTTTTGCCTGAATCAATCCGGCATACAGTTTGATAGTAACCGGTATCAAACAAGCAACAAGTACACCAAACACAAAATCGTATATCTGAACATTGACGTTATCCAACAACAGATGACGTGAATAATAGTAGAAGTTGATGAGAATTTCGATGACCATAAACAGATTCACCGCGAGATGAATACGCCGTGAATCTTTCGATTCATCATTTGATGCAATAGCCGTAAAGAACAAAAGCGATGAGGAAATGAACACAGAAATCGCCATAGCCTGTGCGGTTTTCCAACCACCGGTAAGCGATGATATGTTCGTCACCAGAAAATACGTGTGCGCAATTTGTGCAAGTGTACCGATGAGACAGTAAATGAAACCGAACTCACGGGATGCAAAAATCGATACAACGAATCGTATTCCGGTTTTGAATTTCGATATAAAATTTGATTTAGCCATATTTTGTTCGTTTGATTACTGACCCGGTTTTACGTAAAGAGCGTAACGGACGAAATCCGTTACGCTCTTGTGAACTACACTCAATGTAACAACCGTCTGTTATTTATCGGATTTCGTATCTTTTGATTCAGATACCGAAGTTTCCGCATCACTTCCGGTTGTTTCAGTTGCGTCACTTGATTCAACTTTCTCGTCACCGAACAGGAACGATTTAAGTTGTGTGTAAACTTGAATGTTCGTGTTGATTCCGTCGATTGCATTTGTTTCTTCGAACAATTCTTTCGCATCTGTCTGTGCAACGATGTAATCGTACAACTGACAGTACGAAGTGAATCCGGTACCACAGATGTACTGTGATTCGATGAGCATCATAATCTGTTGGAGATGATGATACGTTGTGATACCGTTTTCGCTGAACTGCGAAATTAGGTATGATTTGGTGTTCGCTTTTTCGTCAGTCATGATGACGAGATTGTCGATACACTCATGCACGTAGTTTGCGATGTGTCCCCGGTTCTTCTCCGGAATCTCCGCGTAGATGTGTTCAGCGATTTCCTTGCCTTGCAACTGATATTCGTTGATTTTGGTAAGGATTGCCTGATGCAGTTCTTCTTTCGAGAACTCCGGCCAAACTTCTTCGAAAGGTTTCCGGTTTTCCTTGTTCGTTTTCTGATAACCGATGTACTGATAGAAGTAACCCAAAAATTCTTTGTTGGATTTGATGATTGCATCGATAGCTTCAAAGAAATCATCTACCGTTTCGATTTTGCGTTTCAGATATTCTTCGGCACATGCACGCACAAAGAAATCCGGTTCTTCTTCGGGAAGACGTTTGGGTTCATCCGGTTTTGCTTCGGTAGCTTCTGTTTCAGTTTTTGCTTCTTGCGGTTCTGATTCAGTATCAGAAATACCGTATTTGTCGAGAAGTTCCGATACCTCAACTTTTGTCTCAAACGGTACAAGTGTGTATGCCAGAATGTTCGGGAAACGGTTCACCAATTCATGTGCGGAAATGATGCTGTCGAAATGTACCAGCGAGAACTTCTGTTGCAGATACAATGATTCTCCTTTCGTGATAGCTTTGACGAATGGGAGGTTAGTTAGAAGCCGGAGTGTTGATTTCATCGAACCATCCAAAAACATGGATTCTCGGTGGATAATCGTATTGTATCGAAGTACATCCTTGTACGTCAGATTCTCTTTCGATACGAGTTCTGACAAATCTTTTGCAGTGACAACCGGAATTGCGTAATGCTTCACCGTTTGTTTGATTGCGATACGCATCTCACCGAGTTCCTGTTTGCTTCCGGGAATGGGAGTTTCGAGAATCTCTTTGAGTTCGGTCTTTGCTTTGTCGAAATTGACAACATCGATGACTTTCAGAATATCATTCAACGGAGTGATGATTTTTTCTGCGTTGAGGCTGTTGTCAATGAATCGAGAACGCAGATTGTCTGCAGGTACGACTTTGACATGTTCCCGGCTGTTCGTTACGTCGAGACCGATGAGATAAGTTATGAAACCTAACAGAGTGTATTCGTCTGTTGTGAGAGAATATTTCGAATCTTTTTCGATTGATTTCTTGATGTGTTCCAAAGAAGAAACGATGTCTTCTGTTTTGGCTGATTCGAAATAATGCTTTACCTCGGCGTACAAGGCAGCAACATTTTTCTGTGCTTGTAACTTCTCGGCAGCAATCTGGCTGTCTTGAATTTTCTGATAATCCATTTTGAAATGTTGTTATGTAAATTATTGATTGAGTATCTGAACAATGTAATGTTTGTTATGCTCGAAAATAACCTGTTGCCAGAAATGCAACAAACAAACATACCAATATCAATGCGAAAACCCACATCCACGTTTTCATTGTTCGGTATGCTATGATGAAACGGTCGTATCGATAGAACACCAACGAAATTTCATACACACGCATAAGAACATTCGAATCTTCTGCACGCTGAATGTACGCATCGCACAACAACGATACAAAATTTTCAATGTCGAACTGGAAATTTTCTTCCAGCTTTTTAATGAATGCTTGGTGATATTCTTTGTAAATTATTAGTTCGAGTTCTTTCGTGTTGTACACACCGAGTTTGTAATCATCTTCGGTGACAATATCTTTCTTGTAAATTCTCGTTATCAGTCCGAGTTTCTTTTCCAGACCAAATTCGTTATGGTCAAGCCATTTACAAAACTCCTCATTTTCACCAATCTCCGTAAGGATGAAGTATTCCCAAATGTGTTTCATTGACATACGTTCGAGAAACAGGAAAACCGGTGCAAAGATGATTGACAGAATTATGTACCAACGTTTTGAAAAATTTCGGTCGCTCCAACGGATGTATCTCGACCAAAAACTTTTGTCGTTCATAGTATCAAAGATTATCTAAATTATGCTGAATTATTCGATTGTTATATCCGGTTGCTTTCCGGGCATTTCTTTCGGCATCTCATCCGGTATTGCTATGTCGGGAACGTCACTACCTCCCGGCATTTCTTTGGGCATTTTGTCGGGCAACTTATGGGAAAGTTTTCCAATGTCATTGTTCATTTCTTTCGGTGCAATATCGAGATTTATTTTCGGAAGCCATGATGTGTCCTCAACAGAAGCATTCGGACTACCATTAACCACACCACTTTCGATACCGTTATTATCTTCAGGCTTTGTTGTACCGCCTTCGAAATCTTCTTCGGTCATATCGAGGTCTGAATGGTCAAACGTACCATCACCGTTATTGATGTCAATATCGAAATTGGGAAACCATTCATCACCAATTCCGGCTTCACCAAATGAACGAATTGTTTCTGCACGTATTGCCCAAATAGGTATGTTCAATTCGATGTTGAAAGCAATTGTGTAATTTCGAGATTCTGACGACGGTTGCATTGACGGTTCCTCTTTGGAATTACCGACAGATGAATATGCGCCCTCCCATGTCACACCGACATATTCATACGTAAAAGTGTTGTCATGTGAAGTGATACTTTGGGCAAATTCAATCATCTGCAACGCACGAACAAAATTCGATGCAACAAAATATGTTGTTACCGTGAACATCATATTTTGCCGTCGTCCCTGACACACCCAATTTTCGTTCTTATAATGGTAACGCAGTTCATTGTACTGCATGGAATTTTGTTCCTGTTGTATCTGAAAGTCTTCGATTTTCAAAACCACACGAGGTACATGTTGTACTATCTCTTTGGCCTGAATGTGTTCGAATTTCTTTCGGAACATATACGTATCATCTCCGGTTTGAAGAATAAAAACCGGCATAGTCGGAACAATGTTTTGCAGCTTTAACTGAATGTTACCGACAAATCCCAACAACGCATATTCCAATTGGTTAAATGGGTATTTGTCAAGTAACGGACTTTTTGCAGGATAAATCATCTCGAAAAATGTTGTGCTTTACGCTTTATTTATGTGCAGCACAGTTTGTCATAATGACAATCAACATCCCCAATAACAGAATGGCTATGATGAAATAAACAAAGTCTTTATCGAATTTGCGTTTCATGCAAACAGAAATATGAAGCAAGACACTATGAACACTACCATACAGATAAAGGACACAAACATCATGTAAAAGTTTTTCTTCATCTGTTTTCGACAAATCTCTTTCGCACTCGGTAAGGTAAATATCTTGTATAGTTTTTCTTGTTCTTCGAATCTGATTTCGAAAATCATTGCACTAACGCACATACTAATTCCCAAAACTATTGCTATCAAAGCACCCAGAACATTCATCACTTTTGGTTTTTACGTGCAAGTTCAAATAACGACATTTGATTTGTTTGTGGATTTTCTGCATAACGTTTCGCCATACGTTTGTATGTGTCACGTCCTACCATTCGAGCGTAACCTGCTCGAATGATTTTCTGCAATTTTTCATGCAGAATTTTGAACGCCACAATTTCATCGATATTGAAATACGTGCAGAACGCAACAAACAAAATATGCACTTTCGGGAACTTCCGTTCTTGTGCGTATTTGATGAGTTTGATAAATTCGTTATTGAACCGTACAGGATTGTCCAATAGTACTTCGGTTTCTATTTTCAGAAAATGTGTGTCATAACACCCTTCGATACACTTGTTTGCAAATTCTATTTCGATGATTGCATCGAAGTTAGAATTTTCGGGTATTGCTAATTGTGAGTATATGTTTTGCAAGTCAAGTGCTTCGAACTCTTGCGAATACTCGTATGATTCATCAGCCATAAAATTGGTTCAATCTTGGTCGTATATTATTCGGTTGTTTCTAAATCGGTTGCTTCCCATTCGGTTCCAATAGTTGTTTCTGTCACAGTGTATTTGTGGCCTTCTTCTCGATAAATTTTGTTACGCTCCAATGCTTGATTCCACAATGCGCTGTTTCTCATATTGTCTTGCAAATCGAAAACATGCAACATTTCTTTGTCTTTGTGCAATCGAAGACCTCGACCGATTGACTGAATGATGCGAATGTATGACTTGCCACCATCAGGGAAAAATATGTTGTTGATACGTTTAATCGAAACACCTGTGGACATAGTTTCGTAAGTCGCTATGAGAATATAATTCGAAGATTCTTCGATATTCTTTTTGATGTCTTCTCGTATCTTGTCTTTGGTGTTTCCGTAGATGATTTCTACCGGTCTATCTTCGAATTTGTTTTTGAAGTATTCTTTGAGTTCTTTGCAATACGATACTGTTTCGACCAACACAAGACTGTTACCTTCGAAAGCTGGATGCTCCATGAGTTTAGCCATGATGTTGTTTCGTTCCTCGATATGTTGCACAAAATTCTTTTCTTCGTGATACTTTTCTGTACCGAGAATACCTGCTTCTTTGAGACGTGTCGAATATTTGGCGATTTCTCCCTTGTAATTGATTTTGATTACGTGGATTTTAACAGGAGTTGATACACCTGTTTCGATAAGTGTTTTCGCTTTTCGTTCGAACACCACATCACCGAATACCGATACAATATCGATGTAATCCAACGTATTGTATTTGGGCATTGTACCAGACATTCCGAACGTGAAATGCAAGTTTTTCATTTTCGGAAAAATCTCGGAACGAATCGAATATGCTTTGCCCGTATGCACTTCGTCACAGATAAATGCTATGATGTCTTCATAGAAATCCTCCTCGTATTCTCGAAGCGTTTGAAACGTACCGACAATAACATTTGCGGCAGCTTGTTTTTTCGGTGCATCATAACATGTAGCAACTCGAATCTGTTTGTTTTCTGGCATCAACGACTGATACTCACTGAAATCAGATTGTAACTGCGTCACCAAAATTTTTCTCGGAACAACGATAACGATTTGCTTTGCTTTCGACCGTATTGTGGGAATGATTCTGTCGATTAGATAACGGCAATACAGATAAGTAATCATCGTTTTGCCACCGGATGTACCGATTTCGATACGGGCAGTTTTTGCGCACAAAGCATTGTATGCAGATTCGGGCTGGAACAAATACTTATCGGAACGCAAATCGTATTTGTCGGGAAATTTCAGGAAATTGTAAACGTAATCATCGAACTCTGAACGGTCGATATTCATGTGCAATTTTTCTTCTCCGATTACTTGCATCTTCGGTAAGTTTCGATATTCAAGTATCGGATTAAGTGCACGCCGTACATCATTCAAAAATTGTGCAGGAAAAAATCTGTTGTTGTACCAATACGTTTTTGTAATGGTTTTGTTCATCGAACGAATAAATGGTTTGTACTCTGAACGAGAAACAGTTTTCTGAATCTCGTTGTACATCCAATATTCATCGACATTTTCCGCTGTGCATTCAACGAAAAATTTATTAAAATTTCCCTTTTTTACTTCGAATCTCATATTCCTGTATTGTATCGTAATCTATTTACCGCAAAGTTTCTGAAAACATAAATCAACTATGCACTTTTCTCCATATACAAATATACAAAAAATTTCCCAGAAATGCAAGTATTTCATGGCATTTCTGGGATTTAGAGAAAAATAGTTAAGTGCTTGATTATCAATTATTTAAGGATGCCCGTAAAGGCCCTTTTTAGCCCTTCTGATGAGGTCAAATCCCAAGTGAGGTATCAGTATGTCCGAATAGGAGATAAGCTAAAAGTAAATCATTGATAATCAATGAGTTACGGAGACGAGTTATTAAAAAATTTTAATAAAAAATAAACCCCTTGATAATCAATGAGTTACAAACGACAAAATGGGGAAAACCGCCGATTGAGCGCAAAAAGAGGCTGAAAAATGCCTTTCTTGTAAACCCTTGATAATCAGATAGTTACAAGCAAAAAATGCGTGCATTTTTGGGATAAATTTATGTCCCAGCGCACGCATTTTCTCGATTTATCCGATGTGTTTGTGGATTTGGAACGGTACGAAAGACGGGTCTTCCTTTAATCGTTCGAACGCTTCTTTGTCTATTACATCAAAAGACCGGAATGTTCTAACAGTCGGTACGGATTCATATTGGTCGGTGAACAAATAACCACCTTCATAATAGGAACTCCTTGCTTTACCCAACCGTAATACTTCGTTCCAAGCATCTATTTTTGTTACGATTTCCGGCAAGTATTTCTCCGTTGTTTTTGCGAGAAGATAATTTACAGAACCGTACTTGTCGCGTGTTTTCGCAATTATAACGGGATACTTTTTCGTTGAAACATTGGAAGTGTTACGTTTGAGATTCGCATCTGTTTCATGTCTGATGGTTATTTCGATACCGGATTCTTCTGTCAGCACTTTGCACCATTTCTCGAATGTCAAACCATGCGTTTCATGAACATACTCATACGGATTGTAAACGGACATGTAGTTGTGTATCATTTCATGCAACAGAATTGCTTTGGTTTGATACTCATCGAGTTTGTACTTACATGTTATCTTAATCCACCGAGGTATTCCAACCAGTTTTCCTTCGATGCGTTTCACAGATGATTTGTTCAAACCGTAAACAGATGATTGTATCGCATCGTAAACAACCGGTACTTTCACGCATTTTCCGTCAAAGTATTCCTTATTAAATTCGTCAAACAATTCTCCCAGTTTTTCTTCGGGAACAGTCATTGTAGCTTTCAACTTTGCTGTTCTCGAATTTATGTTGAGGTTGTGATAGTTTGTGAATTCTTTGTCGAAATCTTCTACTCCCGTTTCAAGTGTGGAATTGTGTTCAATCATTTTCACACATTTGTCGTACATCTGTTCCAGCACTTTCTGGGATTTGTAAATCACAGAAATAAACTTACTTGATACTTCATCTGCATCACTTGAATCGATGTTTGTATGGTTTTTCAAAGTGCTGTAAATCAGAAACCAGAAATATCTGTACTTTACACGTTCGTTATCAGAACGGAAAACTTTCTGTGTTGTTTCTTCGAGAATCTTCCAAAACTTCTCATTCGCTTTTGGTAATTCTTTGGTGACTTTTTCGACTTCATCCCAAGTCATTTCCGTACTTGTTGTGTTATTGAAACCGAATGCGTCATGCAAAAATTCGAACAGACACAATGACAACACATCTATTACAGATGCGTCCTCCGGTTTAATAACGTAAAGTTCATTACACTTTTTCGAAAGAGAAACGTTCAGCCTGTTCAAATATGTTAAGTATTCCTGAAATACATTCTTGTAAAATACCGGTATTTCAAAGGAAAGTTTTTCAGTATATGTCAAACCACTATTGCTTACATTCATTGCACACCACAACTGTTCCATTGTGTAACCGGGAGCACTAATGCGGTAGTTCTGCGAGAATCCTTCCCACGATAACTGACCAGATGTACCTTTCCCATTACACGCAAACAAATAATGTTTGATTGCTTTTGTCGAAATCACGTAACCATAACAAATAAGGTTTTGTGCTTTCGCAAAAGCATTGGTAATGTACGTATCAAGTTGTTTGAGCATCTTATCGGCACTACCATCCTTTGCAAATTCAAAGGGAACTTCTTTCGTTGTTTTGGTAAGTTGTCCGTTTTGTTCGATAAGCCAAACGTGGTAAAATATGTTTGAATGATTCATAACTCTTTGTTTGATAAAGGTGGTCCGGTTGTAGTCCGTTTCAACTTTCCACAACCGGACCGGGGTGTCATCGCAAGAGACTTATGGCATGTTGTCTAACTTTCTGTAAATATGTATGCGTTACGCGAATGCAGAATTTTCGTACAACTCTCGTAAGATATAATACGAAATCTCGATGTCGTTACGTTTCATGTATCTCAACGCAAGTGTGTTTGCCCAACGTTCAGTGTAGAAATGGTAATACGATTTCCCGTTTTCTCTGCAATCATGCAGTGCTGCATGAAGTAAAGAAGTGATACCGATAACGATAAGGTAAAGTGGTCCAAGATATTTCGATTGAATTGTGTGTCCAAATTCATGCACGAATGTTTCCGTATCTGTTGCGTAATACGGAGCGAGAAATATGTACTGTCCCAACGTAACCGCTCCTTGCATTTTTGGTACAACGTAATACCGTATTCCTTCATACTCTAAAACTTTACGTTCTTTTCGAAAGTACAGTAACAGAATCAATCCGGCGATGTTTTGCGGTAATTGCCAAATGTACAGAAGTACCGAAAGTAAACCGTTTAGGAACTTTTTCATAACATACATGTTTTGGTTATACTGTATGTATGTAAAGTAGTTGTTGTATAAAATCCGGTTTGAGATTCCGTACTTCATGCGGTAATTACATGTTTTGTAAATCATGATGTTTGAGAAAACGGATGTTACATGGGATTTGTTTTCTGTATGTTCCATGGAGGCTTCATTGTTTGTTCTGCAAAACATACGGAGTGTTGTATGAAATCCGGCATGAATAAATGTAGTTGTTGTATAAAGTCCGGTTTGAGATTCCGTACTTTGTACAACAATACAAAAAGAGATACCAGTATAAAACCGGTATCTCCACCACTTAAAAACTCAAATTATGAAAAACAAAACAAATCAGAACTATTGCGTAACTGTTAATGTGCCTGTTTGAACAAGTCTGGAATCTTTTGCAGTAACAACACGGAACGGTGCATCTTCATTGAGATTAGAAATCTCTGACAAATCGAAATAGTACTTACCTTCTTTCGTCCGGTGTGTCATTATCGTAACTGATTCGTCTTTCTTCGTTTTCTCTGTAATGAGATAACATGTTTCAGTTACATTCGAGAATGTTATATTTTTGTTTTCAAACACAACATTCTGTGCCGCAATTTGTATGTAAGTTGGTTGCAGAATTGGTATGATTTTCTCAACCGTTTTCTGTTCGATTACTTTGTGTACAACATTCGTTTGCTTGTTGAGACGCAGCTCGAAAAGTGTTTCCGGTGTCTTAATCAAATCCGCAATTATGGGATTGATTGTTTCAAAAATGTTTGTCGTGATACTTGTGTCACGACGCATCATTTTTGAATCAACCGTTATCTGTGTGGTGATAAAGATATTCACTTCCGGTTCTTCTTCGGTTGCTATACCGACAAGATTCAAACCAACATTGACTTCTCCGTACGGATTATCACCGTTTGACACAACCAATGTTTTATACCCTTTCGATATGTTACCGTAACGAATCTGATGTTCAATCGAGATGTTCGCCATTGTAACACCGAAGTAATCAAGTATCGATTGTTGTAATGTTTTATTCTCGGTTGTGTACGGACGTATAACGATGAAGTGTGCCAAATCAAATTCGACAAATGTACGTATGAAATCCGGATAAGGTTTCTCGGAGATAAGCGGTATAAATTCGATTGGATAATTGTGTATCAAACCGATTGTCGAACCGCTCATGTCCACATCATCATAGGTTACATACGCTACTTGAACTTGCACGTTGTTGTCTGTTCGAGGAATCAACAAATCACACATCTGAATCCAGAATGTTCCGTTCACCAATTCTTTTGTATCTGAAATGGTGAAATCGTTTTGTGTAAGTAATCTCGAAACAAGTACTTCCTCTGTTGTCATATCTTGTGCAACAAACAAGATACCGAACAGATTGCGGAACGTGAATCCCTGACGAAGATACAGTTGGAAGTGTGTCGAATACGGTTCTGTGTACTCGACAAATTTCGGGTCATACAGTATTTCGTCATAAACTCGATTCAGTCTGTGTGCGTATTCACCGGAAAACCAAACAGCCGAATCAAGATTGGCAGTCCATTGTTCTTCATCATGCAAAACGTATTGTTCGTTGTATTTGTGGAAACGATGTGTCTCGTAAGTCTTCGTTTCTTTCAACAAACAATAATCGTCAATTCGGTATAAGTTGTCCATTGTCAGTGAGGAATAATCGTTCTAAATCTTGTATGGCAAACACATTCCTGTTTCTGTGTGTTTGCACGTTACCGGAGAAAAACCGTATCTTCACGTTGCATCCAACCGGTAACTTATTTATCAGATGTTTTAGGAACAACATTTTCGAATCGTTCTCATCGACAATATCAATCCATACCATGTCCGCATCTTCAAGAACGAACAACAATTGATGCAAGCAATACCATATCTGTTCCGGTCGTGCAATGACATACAATCTTCGTTTACTGAAATCTTTGGTACGGTAAACATTGATGTAGTCATCGAAAACAGATTGCTGTGTTACATGCTTTGTTACATTCATGCGTCGATTCAACGTTTCGAGTAACACATACGGATTCGAACATTTACCGTTAATATCTAACGGTTTTTCTCCGGTTGTCATGAAGTGTTGATACTCTAACAACCGTTTCAAGTTCGCACCAACTTGTTCCATTACATGTGTGGGAACAGCTTCACCGATGCAATCACGTATGTTGGGTTCGTTTGCTATGAGAAATTCAGACCACTTATCCGGATTTTGTTCGTAGTAGTCTTGTTCATCACACCAACGAAATTCATCCGGTATTGAATCGATACGCATAAGTTCACGTATGCTCAACACACGGTTATCCACAGGATGTATGGTATTTGTTGTGTTGGGTACTCCACTAAATCTGGTTATTGCATGTCCGGGTTCATCCCACCGTAAACGTCGAAAACGTTGGTCAATCAATTTCGATTCCGTGTATTGTCTGATTCCGTTTTTGTCAATTACGTAATACTCGAAGTCTTTGAGTTCTGAAATACTCATTCCTTCTTTCAACCGTTTCATCCATTCCTCGTGATGCGGTTGCACTTGTTTTGCGAAATGCAACATATCGGTTGCGGACCGTTCTCCCTGATTCAGCGATTCGAGATTTCCTATGCAATCACGTAATGTAATCTCCCGTTGTTTAACCGGAAACAGTAAGAACGGAGACAGTTCGACCAAATCATTTCTCGTACCGATAACGATTGTACGTACTCGATTTTGTGGTACGCCTCTGTGTCGAAAGTTGATTACTTTACTTGCAATGCGATATGATGACGATAACTGTTTGTTGATGTAATCCCGTATGAGAATTAACGAACCATCATCGTCACTGCATTCCGTATCAAGAAAGGTTTGTACGTTTTCGAACACAAAACATTTCGGTTTGGTACGGTTTATCAACCGTACAGCTTCCATTATCAAACTGTTACGTTGTGTTTCATCTCCCTTACGTGTATTGGCATTGGACATACCTTGACACGGAGGAGTTGCGAAAAATAAATCTACGTCTGTAATGTTTTCGAGTTTCTTCCAACGGTCTATCTCTGTAAAGATACGTTGTTTGACTTCATCCGTTGTTATGTCTCCCGTTATGTAACCGGTTTCGTACTTACATTTGTGATTCGCTCGCTGAACATTCATTCTCTTTTCGAGATATTCATTTGTAGCGATACATTCGAATCCCTCACGTTTGAGACCGTAACATCCGATACCCGCAGATGAAAATGTTGTTATGTATGTGAATTTCATCGATTTCAGATTTGGTTTTGTGTTTGACGCATATCGGTTATTCCGAGATATGTATTTTCAAATTCGATAAGGTCGTTGATGTACATGTGTTTTTCAGAAGTGCGTTTGATGTAGTTAAGTTCCTTTTGGTTTTCGTCACGCTCTTTCTTTGCTTTGTCGATTTCATCTTTCGTAAGACGTGCGATAGGGAGTTTAAGTACATCCGCACTTATACCGTATTTGTCTAAATCAGTTTTAATGTCTTTGACTGCTCGTTTTGCTACAACCAGTTTTCCATCGACAACTAACTGAATGAACAGTATTCTTTCATCGAGAAGTTTGTTTCGTTTCTCCAACAAATCAATAGTGTATGATTTGCGTAACGTGTAGTATTTAAGTCTTCGTTCGACAAACGCATCTATCAATTCGTTAGGTGTTTCGAAGTACAGAATTTTCACACCGTCTTCGTCAATGCAGTTGAGGTTAAGTTTGGGTATCTTCGTGAACAGTTTGAGTTTGGAAAAGAATTTCCACTTCGCACTGTTGTAGATGTTCTTCAACCGTTTTTGATGAAAGTAAATCCTGTAATCAATCCGGTTCTCTATCGAATGGTTGTCAAAGTCACGGATGTAATACTGTTCTTTTAGTTGAAACAACAACTCCTCAAATTTCTCGAATGACATGTTGTACGGTAAATCCGTAACACGTAACATATCATTTGCGAAATCGAGTTCGTATTCTCCGACGTTGTACCACGCTTGTTGTTTTTCATTCCAGATAATGTTTTCCGGTTTGATACCGTAAATATACGGTTTAAGTTCGATTCGTTCAATACCGTTACATGTACCGTTCAGCAATACCTGCATCACTGCGGCAATGACGTTTTGTGTATCGAACGAGAAACCTTTGAATGAGAAACCGAAACCCGGATTCGACATACGCTGCATCATGCAAACAGGAATTATCGGAAGAAAGAAGGCTGGTTCGATTTTCTCTCCCTCATCCCATTGTTCCTTTGTCAGTTCGATGTCAGTACGAAACATTTCCAGATACTTACCGGCTTTGACATGCAAGTAACGCGGTGCAGTATCGCACTTTGGAACACGTAATGTGCCGATTTGTCCCATGACTTCAAGCGGACAAGTATTCAGCGTATGCAACAACGACAATTGTTTCGCTGTGTTTTCGATACTCGTGTTACCGTGTTTGTATTGGAGTGCCATTGCTCGACCGAGATAGGTTAGCATTTTGACTTTTTTCCCTTGTTTGAACTCCGGAGTTGTCAGAGCCGCATACACCAATTTACGTGCGCCTGTTCGAAGTCCGTCCATGATATTGGGAAGTGCACGAGATTCGATTACGTACTTCGCGTATGTCTTGACTTCCGTGTTCAGAAAATCCGATACAGATTTTTGTTGTATCTGCGTCGATGACAAAATCGGATTTTCAGTGTTGATTTTCTTTGCCATTATCAGTTCGAGAATTATTTAAATTGCTATCGAATTAAGTGCGAAAAAAGGTAACTACTTGATAATCAATACTTTAACTCAAAAATTTAGGCGCGTAGAATGCCCACAGTGGCCCTTTTTAGCCCGTTTAACGAGGTCATTTTTGGGGTGATGTCCAAGTATCACCCTTCAAAAATTGGTAACTCGTTGATTTTCAATGAGTTACGGATTTTTCGGTTTTCCCTCATTTTCTAACTACTTGATTATCAAGCACTTGAAAATTTCGGTTTTGCAAAAATCCTCAACCCCCCTCGTTTTGCCCTTGCTCAAAAGGGCTGAAATGCAAAATGCAAGTAGTTGATTATCAGAGTTTTAGCATTTTTCGGTCTGAATCCCAGAAATGCGTGTGAATTATCGAATCTGCACGCATACTTCGATACGTGTTATATAATGTATGTTATCGAAAAATATAAGCATACAAAAGAACCGCGAAAAACTTACGTCGTTCGCGGTTCGGGGAATATATAGAAAACGCCGAGGAAGTTCCGTCTTCTACTATTATTTATACCGATTCTAATTCGTTAATTTCTAAATAACTTTTCGAATCTCATTCGGTTTATTCATCGTCATCGACTTCATCAACAGGCGTTCCGTCAGGATAGAACAAATCACCTTCGTAGTATGATTCGATAGCTTCTTCCGAAGTATCTGCGAGATAAGTCGAACGGAACAAATCGGTTGTTGTTCTGTCGATACCGGCGAACAATGCTTTCTTGTTCTTGTCGCAGAACTCTTTGTACTGTTCCGGAATATCCTTTTCGGAAGTTGTTGAATCAATAACATCCCGAGGAAGTCCGGCAAGAATCCAAGTCTTTGCCACAGCGAAATCGTAACTGTCATAACGCAACTTGACTTGCATTGATGAGTAGTCACCGTTCGGATATGTGTATTCGAATCTGGGATTCTTGAAACCGAGTTCTGCAATCTTTCCGAGTTTGTCGGAAATCATTGCATCGTTCATGTCGTGGAAATCGTACATCGAATAGTACTGCGAATTGAGTTTGTTTTTCGCTACACCCGACAATTCCGAATAAGTGAGTTTCGGCATGTCACCGTAATAGATTTCTCCGTCTTCGGTGTATTCACCCATGTCGTTTACTTCCAACCATTCAGAAATCGATTCATCTGATGTTGCAGCTTCGTATTCTTTCTCCAAATCTCTGTACAGTTGTCGAGATTCATCGATGACAATCTGTCCGAGATTTTCTTCCATTTCAGAAGCGAGAATTTCCAGTTCTTTTTCCATATCGGGAACGAACAGAACATCCGGATTTGAACCGAGAAGTTCTTCCGTAGTTTTCGGTTCTTCTCCGCTAACTTCTTTTGCAAACGTCGGAACAGTAACCGTCTGGATAATGAATTTCGCAATATCGAAAATATCGTTTTCTTCCAGATAGTTTTCGATGTCAGTTTCCAGTGTTCGTTCAGTAGGACGTGTGAAACCGGCGGTGTTGAGCAAGTTTGAATCGATGTTGTAATCGTTTGCAATCCGCACGAGGTCCGCATACGTAAACGGTACGTAATACCATTTGTTGTCCGCTCCCAAACACCACGCATCATATTTCTTTTGGTCGTCGTATTCGATAAATCCGTCTTCCGGTGTTTTGAAGTATGCTTGCAGAAGTGACGGAGCGAGCACATCGTATTTGTTCCAACCATCAGCTACGGTGAAGTATTGGTCGATGAGTTCATCTTGACCGTACGGTGTTTGGATTGAATAAATGTCCGCTTCGACGTATGCACTTACGGTGTTCTCGTGTTGATATTGGTGTGTAGTTCTTTTGCACTCCGCTATCATAACCGAACCGTTAGCAATCGATTCTTCTTTAACGAATTTGATTACCTTTTCGTGTATGGGGTCATCCGTTTTGTAACCCAAAAGGAAGGGGTTGTCGGCCTTGTCGATTTCTTCGTTCATCATGGAAATACCCTGACGGTCGAAAGTGAATGATGCACCGGAACCCTGTGAATACGAAACATCATAACCTACATCGGTTACTTCAATTCCGTATTTCCCTTCCATGTATGACTTGAAATTTTCGATTACGGATTCGCTCCACTCCTCTGTCATACCTTCGAGATAAGTATTGCGTTCCCGTTCGATGACTTTCTTTCTTGCTTCGTCTGAAAGTTCAGCGAAAGTATAAGACTTCTTTGCCATGTCTTTGTTTGTGTATGGTTTTACGATTTATATTTGTCGAACGAAGACCAACCGGTTTCTAACCGATTGATTGTCTTGACTTGATGCGAATATCGCTGTCATCGAACATCACGTAATGTTCTGCGTCTTCATCATCAATCAAACGTTTATCTTCCGTTGTATAGTTGTACCCCAGTTTCGAAAGTTGTTTGAGAATTATTTCCGCTTTACCACCGGTTAAACTATTTATCAAATCTCCGATGATTTCCGTATCAGAATTGTTGTAATCTCTGAGGGCTGAAACAGCATCTCGAATGTTACCGTCATAATTCTCGATGTAATCATAATCGAGATTTTTCAGATTTGTCAGTAACTTTGTAATTACCGGAACTGAAAGTGTTACACGTTTATTCGAGATTTTCTTTTTCAAATTGAGTTCGACCGTCATTACATTGTTTCCGTACATTACGGCTTCTCCTTTGGATGTGGTAAAGTAGAAACCGAAACCCGAATCAGTACCGTTTACTGACCCAATCTTGTCGAAATCAAATCGATTGAATTTCGCGTCTGTTCCGTGATATGCTGTTATCTTCATACAAAATGAAATGCGTACTGTAAACTATCTGTTGAGATATTTATACAGTACGCATTTTCAGAGATTAGTTGATAACGTTATGCCTTTGTATAAGCGGTATTCGGAGCCAGACAATTCGTAGCAAGTACGGTAACGTCTTTACCGGCAGATTCAGCAACTCCCAAATCTTTGTTGATTTCGAACATCACATAACCTGCATCTTTTTTGGTAGTGAACGTGTGTTTGTCTTCTGACACCGTACCTACTTCGGCTGCATTACCACCGAAAGCTACTGTTGTTCCACCGATACCGATTTGCAGAGCAACACCGGTTTTTGCATCTTCCGGTACTTTATCGTAGTTGATGACGAGCCACGGAAGCGATGCTTTCGATTCTTCGTATGTGTAATCTTCCGCATAAGATGCGGGAATGTACTTGTTCCACGATTCCTCGTCGGTGATTACGCCGGCAGTGAGCGAGTTGAGTTTTCCGGTTACGGGAGGGAATGTCTCTTTCGGAAGTGTTGCGGATGCAGAAGCCAAAACGTTACCGTCAGCATCTACCAAAGACATTTCGAAAGTTTTTCCTTTCCACTCTGACGTAGCGAGTTCCATACGAACATCGAAAGTTACGTAATTCTTGATACCTTTTGTGATGAGGTATTTGATTTTACGGTCTTCCGAAAATTCTGAACCCGGTGTGGTCTCGGTTTCACCGAATGCGGTTTCAACGCCATCGACTTTGAATGAGATACCGATATACGAATCGAGTGTGTCCACATCAAATTCGATAGCAATCCACGGACTTCCCCAAAGACCAGTCCAGTGGTCCGGATATTTTTCCCTGTATTCTTTTGGACACAGAGCCTCGTAAGTCGATTGGTCATACAAAGCACTGACAGTGAATTTCCGCACTGATGCCGGAGATGACACGCCGAAAACTTCTTTGTTCACAATCGAAAGACCGCTGAACCAAATGTCCTGCGCTCCCGTAGGAAGATTGGGAATGTCAGCACGAGTAATCTGAACACCTTCTGTTTTTCCGAGAATAGCGTTGTTCACTTTCTCGAACAAAGGCGACCAAATACGGAGCGGACAATCATCGAGAGTGATGATGTCATCTTTCGTAGCGGTACCGGAAATCAGTTTGTTCACCTTTTCCATGAACGGCCACCATGCACGACCTGGTACATCTTCACGGGTCAGCAATTTCTTGATTTTTTCCATATTGTGATAAATTAAGAGTGAATCGATTTACTTCATACTATATCTATCAACGTTTGTTGGTGTCGATATATGGACGATACTTGTTTTGTGACATTCTCTCTCGAAATTGTTCACGTTGTTGTTCCGATGTAGCTGTGACAATTTCTTTGAGTTCATTTGACAGAACATAATCCGCTATGTTGTCTTCGACCCATAACAGATACGAAGCGTTTATTTCGATAATTTCTTCTGCTGTCTTTCCCTTGTATTTACCGAATGTGATTACTGTATCACGTTCGATAACTTTCTCTCGTTTTTCTCGCGCTCCAAACGGGAAGTCCATTTTCGGTGTGTTGTCTTGTAACAGTTTTGCTACATCGGAATCGGTTGGAGCACTAACGGTATGTTCTGATTTCCGAACAACATTATCGTAATACTGCCAGAAAATTACCTGTGTGATTTCGATGTCAAACATCGCATCATGTAAGGACGTGTCCTCTGTTACGATGTTGAAGAACTTTGAAACCGTACCGAGTTTGAAGTTGAGCATGTCCGGTCTGATACCGAAAAGCATCGGTGTTACAAGTGTCATCACGTCGATATGATTCGAGAAGAAATACGATAAAAAATATTTCTCACCGCATCGGTTGAACCATGCGTAACACATATCTTTGTCGAATTGCGAATTGTAACCGACAAAATAATATTTGTCACACTTATCGAATTTGTTACAGTGTTTGTCAAGTGTGTTGCGGAATTGTTTGAATGCTTCTGTTTCCGGTTGGTATGTGGAAATCTGTTTCTCACTTACATTGGAGACTTTGAGTGCTTCTTCATCATATACACAACCATTCCACGGCCGCATTCGTAAGTTTACTTTTTCGAGCAAACTCCGGTTGCCTGTGTTCAAATCAAGTGCAACCATTATCATCGACAACTGATGTATGCCATGTATATCCGGTTTCGTACCGGTTGTTTCAGTGTCGATAAAACACAACTTAACTATTTGCTGTTGTGTGACACCATTGATTTTCAATCCCATTTGTTTCCCGCTTTTTGTTGTTATTCTTCTGTGGCTAAACCGTCAGCAAGTAACAGGTTTTTCCGTTCTTGTGTCGATTTGTCGAACCATATCTTTAACATCTCGTTATCGATAGAAGGGTCATAATTGAATTTGATTAGTTTTTGCTGTTGCAACATCGAAGCGTAATTGGCATCAGAGAGACCACCCAATCCCTTACAGTATATGATGTCGAGATTTTTATGCAAACCTTTTTTATCGGCTTTCTCGTAATCATCGATTGTGTAATACAGCAAATCTTGTTTGTGATTGCGGTGATTCGTTGCAACAATGATTGGTGACATTGCACGATAAACACGTCCAGCCCGAACTAATTCCGGAAACAGTGTGCAGAAGAATACCAAGAATAGTCCGGCTATGTGGTTTCCGTCTTCATCTGCATCCGAGCAAATGATGATTTTACCGAATCGACAGTTTTTGAGATTAGCTTCCGGATTGTTGAAAACCAAACCAAGTGCGGCAATGATTTCACGTAATTCCACACTTTCTACAATCTCTGCTTTTGTCAAACCGATAATGTTCATGATTTTACCACGAAGCAAATAACCAGCTTGTGTTTGAGGATTGCGATACATTCTGAATCCGGCAGCCGCAGAGTTACCCTCAAACAACCACATTTCGTTCAGTGCCGCATTCTTACCGGTACAATTGATAAGTTTTTTCGATTGCGTCTGTTTTAATGTTTGGTTGAGTTTTCGTAACTCTTTCTTCTTTTGTGCTTCGTACCTCAACTTGTAATAATCGAGTACGCTCGTCAGAACTTCGGATGTATCGATTTTCTTCAAGAACTCTTTCGACAATGCAAGTGTGTACGTATCGAGTTTGGAAGACAGTTTATCCTTAATCTGTGAATCATAAACCGGATTGATAATGGTAGTGTACGCAAAGATATTGTAGTTCTTCTCCAAATCTTTGTTGGTCATCATGTCAATATCTTTCGATTTGAGTATGGCCTGAATGTAACTGTTTACTTGCGATTTGATTTTATCGAGGTGTGTACCCTCGTTACACATCGCACCGTTCACGAACAGCACATTCATATTGACACTGTTTTTGTCATCCGTCGGTACAAGAATGATTCGGTCACGAAGATTAGCAATCGAATAAGAATCGATTACATTTTTCCGTTGGTAATCTGTCATGTACAATGCTGCATAATCTATGAAGTCATTGAATTTCCAAACAGAATTAAGTTGTCCGTTACCGACTTCCGATGCAAATTCGATTTCAAGTCCCGGATTACCTGCGGCTGCGTCCATGCAACGCTTCTGTACAAGACGGATTAAACCTGTCGAGAATGCGTTACAGTCAAAGTATCGAAAATCGACTTTGAACGAAACACGAGTGTAGTGTTCTGATGTTTTGTGAATTATCGGTTCATTGTATTCTTTCATGTTGTTACGCCATGTGCAATCGAATGATTTAGCACCGTCGGCAGTTTCAACACGGAACCATTCCGAGAATACGTTTGCCAGTTTTGCACCGAGACCGTTTTGACCAACACCTTCTCGCATCTCTTTGATTTCGGGATTCTTCGAAGCATAGTTACCGGACGAACGCAGGATACCGAATATCATATACGGAATGTAAAACTTGTATGTTGGATGTTTCTTGACACGAATACCTCCGTCATCTTCGACACATACTTCACCGTTTTGCTCTACACGTACTTTGATTTTTCGAACACCGAACAACGAAGTACTTCTCCGATGTTCATCGACAGAGTTCGATATGATTTCATCGATAAATTTCAACAACGCATCATTGATTCCCACATCATCATAATTCATCATCCTGTTTTCGGATGGTTTATACAACTGCAAATCAACCGGTAACGTGTTAGTTCCACCGATGTAAAGATTTGGACGTTCGAGAATGTGTTCCAAATCTGACATTATTCGATAATCTGTTTCCTGTCCAGTTTTATCCGTACTTTGATTGGTCTGTTGTGCCATTATTATAATGTATTTTGTTTTCGAAAATGCGTATATATTCCTGTTCTCGCTATATAGTGCAAATCCCAGAAAATGATAAACACGCAAACATTAAAAGGGAGTGAGAATTTTACTTCCCACTCCCCTTTCGGAGTTTTTAGTTCCGTTGCTTGATTGGTCGAACTACTTATGAGTTCAAGATGTCACCGACAATATCATCGATATCTGCCGCTTTCGATGCGGCCGGTGCAGGTTGAGGTTTTTCGGCATCCTGATTCATTACACTGCCTTGAATCTCCGTCGGAACGGCTTCGACAAGGATGTCTTTTGCGCTTGCACCATTGATTGTCGTTGCTCCGTCTTTCGAACCAGCTCCGGTTTCGCTGTGGTCTTTGCGACCGTACTCCTCGATTTCTTTCAGAGATTTTTCGCGGATAACCGGAACGATTTCTTCGACTTTCTTCCGTACCTTTTTGAGGTACTCCTCTGTTTCAGGTGTGTTACGTTTGTCGCCGGGTTCGCAATATGCGAAGTAGTTGTGTACGCTGATGTCCGGATTCTGCAACTCCTCGACGAGTTTGTTGAAGAACGGCATAACTTCGGGTTTAACCGATTTCGTTGCCGGGTCAATGTCGGCTGCACTAAATTCGTGTTGCGTACCGTCTTCGAGAGTTACGATTGCACCGTACTGGCGTTTTTCCATCCATGACGATTCCGAATAACCGCGACCTTCAACTGCCGGGCCGTTCGGTTGAGGAATCATCACTTTCTTGCAGACAATGTAAAGAGCCGACGAACCGAAAACGTTGAAGATGTCTTCCGGTTTTTCACCGAGAGCAAGTTTCTTTTCGCTCGGAGAAACTTTGTTTTTGATGAGGTTCGCTACCGTAGCGTTTTCTCCGTAAGACGAGAACGCGAAGATACGGAATTTACCGACTTCTTCTTTGTTCGGTGATTGGAGAATCTGCACGACGCACGCAGCTTGATTGGTGTTTTTCAGATATTTCTGAATTTTCATCTCGGCAATCTTATCGCCGTTCTTCATTTCTGCGTGCAAATCGAAGAACAGTTGCAGTACGGGGTCTGTCTGTGCTGAACCGGATGAAGTCCAACGGAAAGTTTTTCCTTTCCGGTCAGGGTCAGGCAAGTTGCGGTACTGCGAACGGTGCGTGATAGGGTCGCCCGACAAGTTCGGCAAGAACTTGATAAGGTAATCACAATTCGGCTGTGGTTCAAAAAACTTCGATGCCCAATCGACACCGCTACCTGACTGAATGTCTTCTGCTTTCGCAACTACATCGTTGAGGTTAGTTCCCTGCACGAGTGCAGACATTAACGGGTTGTTTTCCATTTTTGATTAAACTTTTAGTTGAACATTAAATGATTGGTTAGTTGAAAAATGTTTGAAACTTTGAAACAAATCTTTGAAATAATCTTGAAATGATTCTTGCAAACATCATCATTGTTTCTGAATTATATAATGCTTGTGATTCACGGACATAAACCGTAAATCTCTTTGCCACAATCATACACTTTCAAAAAATCCATAGAATGTCCGAAAATAGTTTCGTCTTCTTCCGTTTCAAATACGGTACTCACAAAATCGGACATTTCAAAGCGTTCATTTGCATAACTCCATTTGTAATCTGGCAATTCCATGTATTTTAGTGAAAAACCGAGAATGACAAATACGTTATTTGCATCATTTGTCAAATCTTTTATCCCGAAAACTTGTTTCGGAGAATTATCGAAAACAAACTTTTCAAACAAATATTTTGCCGTATTTCTTGCATCATAACAATGTTTTTGTACAAAAGAACTTAATTCGTAAACGTTTTCTCTTGATTTCTTAAACGACATAACCGAAACAAGTTCGTCATTTCGGAATGCTCCATAACACAAATCGCTGTTTTCGTAATTTGTGTCATTCCCGTACACAAGAATAAAACTTTCTCCTTTTGCAATCGAAATTTTGCAAACATTTGTTAATAATGGTTTCGGTAATTTGTTGCATATCCGCAAAATTTCGTGTTTGAAATACGACAAATATTTGTCGAAATCATCTTCAAAAATGTGTATTAACTTCACATTCAATGAACGAGCAAACATTGTTTTGTGCAAGTGATAATTTTTGTTCGGACGAAATTTTTCATTATGAAACCGAAGTCCATTTATTTCTATTGCCAGATTGTGTTCTGGAATAAAGAAATCAAATTCTTTGTTGTTAATGCGTTTTCGTTGTCTGAACGAAATATTATTTTCTTTTAGAAATTTCGAGAAAACTAATTCTTGATTTGATGTTGTGTTTGCGCAATTCTGACATCCACTTCCTTGTAAATGTCTTCCCGGAGTTTGATAAAAATACTCTTTGCAAACCGGACACAGTATGGGAACTTTTGTTTTAAGATTTACGTAATTTTCATCCGTTATTGCATCATAGGAATAGCAATCTCCATGCACTTCTCGAAATTTTTCTTTCAGTTTTTCTGCTGACAACCGTAATGTTTCTTTCTTGCATTGCGGGCAACCAGCTTTGTTGTAAATGTGATTATGCAAAGAAATAGCGAACACACCATGTTTGGGACAAACCGGATAAATCATTTGACGCATTTTTACATATTCTGTAAAAGTTGGGTAAGTGTATTTTCCGTGATGTATTTCTTTTGCCGCTGTTAAGACATGTTCTAAATCCTTTTGTAAGATTTGTTTTCGAGATATTTTGTTTTCATGAATACACAACGGACAAGCACGATACTTTTTATGGGAATTTGGTGTTTGGAAATATTCTATGTTGTGTTTCTCCTGCACACGAATTTTACTTTGGATGAAGTTTCGCGATATTTGGCGAAAGTCAAATCATCTAAATCCCCATACAAATTCCGGCATTCTTCTTCAAATTCTTGTTGTGTTTTTCTGTGTGACATAATTGTTACGTAAAAATGCCGTACTGTTGTAAACCAACAGTAACGGCATTGGTTAAACACAAATGTTCTCAAATCAAACCGTGAGATTTCAGATATTCATCGACAGAATTTTTCTTTTCTTGTAATGAATCATCCGTTTCTGCTTCGGTATGTTGTGTTTCTTCTACCGGTTTTTCTTCGATGACTTCGTGAACTTCTTCCGTTTCAAGTACGGGTTCTTCTACTTTTGCTTGTGTTGTTTTCTTTTTCTGTTCGACATCACTGTCCAACATTTTATTGATTATATCCGATAGTGTTTCGAAAAACATAGGATTGTTTATAAATTCGTATGCGATTCTTTGTGCGATGTTCTTCCGGTTCAAACTGAACATTTTGATTGCGGAAGCTAATGAATCAAAATTGAGATTGCAACTCATTACCATTTCTGGTATGGTTATCTCTTGTTCGACTTTTCCGCTGAATTGTTTGAGTGTTATTTCTTCGAACTCCGTCAGTTTGTACGGTATGTGTATCGTTGATTTCTGTATGTTTTCAGATGCAACAATTTCCCCTTTGAGTATGTCATCACCCAAAAAAGATGTTATTTCCGGACTGTTTTTTAACGGTTGTTCTACCGGTTTTGTAACGATTTCCTCTGGTTTTTCTATCGGTTCAAAACCGCGCATCAGTTGTTTTTGTTTACTCGAAATTGACTTCTCTACGTTATCCGATTGTACAACCGAATAAAGTTCGTAATCTTCGAGTATTGCATATTCCGGCAACTCTTTACCGTCATTTATCACGAAATAATTTTCTCGTGTTTCGCTTTCTCTGTAAACACGGATAAACTGTTTCGGCGTATCATCGTTTACAGATTGCAAAGATTGTTTCGAGATATAAATTCCCGGAATGACGAAAGCTAATTGTTGTGCCATTTTACGTATGTAATTATTGATTCGAACGTTTGTTGGTATTAGTATCTTTAACAACGTTCGAATGATTATGGACGGAAAGTGTATCCGCATTATTATCAATATAAATGTTTATTTGAGTTATGCAGTTTTGAATCGATTCTTTTGAAACCGATTTTTTGAGTACTGCATTGAAATCATCCGTTAGTGAATCGAATTGATTGATGTACTGATGCAGCAAAAACTTCAATAACTTGAAATCTCGAATCGTTAAGTGATTGAACAAATCCGGTTCCCATTGGTCAAGCATGTTTGTTTTGATTTGGTTGTACAACCTCAACACACTGCGCAAACATGTTGTGTGCAAGTTCGTAACAAAGAAATCATTACGTGTGTAAAAACACCAGTTGAACCAGATAATCATCGAATTGAAATCGTGACATTTCATCACTTGATTCGGCAACAGGTCATCTATTTTTTGTTCGATTTTCTTTACGTAATTTTTGAAAATCTGTGGGTTGTGTTCCACATCAGAAATGGTATGTTTATTCCCCACTTGTAAATCGGGCATATCATCAATGTTTAATTGTTATGGAATTGGTTTTACGGTATGTATTCGAACATCAAATGTCGTGTGAATCCAAATACTTCTCGTAAATTTTTACTTGTAACTCTTTCAATTTTCGCAAGTACTGTGCTTCGAAAATGTTGTTAGAAGATTTTCCGTTTCTTGAACCGTAACCTTGTTTCTGGCAACTTTCACAATATATTGATTTCAAACTGCATTCGTTAAAACCTACATAGATTTCCTTCATGCAATTGAGACAATACCATTTGATTTTCGAAGTAGTCTTGATTGGTCTTTTCTGACGACATGCCCTTTCCCATAACAACTGAAACGTTTGTTCTTTCGAAAGTTCTATCATTATTCATACGATTCAGAATCTTCACCAATACGTTTTTGAACTGTCACATCCGACAAACTATCGACCATTTGAGCCGCTTCGAACACAAGTTGTCTTCTTTTTTGTTGTTCAGCTTGTTTCTTTTTGAAGTCCCGAACTTCTTTATCGCTCAACACTCGTAAATCGTCATCTTCTGTTTCCTCAGGAACATCGATAGCCGGAAACAGATTGTGTTTGTGAATGAAAGCAATGTGTAACTTTTTGAGTTCCTTTTGCCATGCTTTCGCATAGATTTCGTACATCAATTTTATTTCCACGTATTCCATAGGATTACACAGAACTGTTTTTGTTGTGGGAGATTTTTTGTAGTGCCAAACACTTACATCCCAGCTATTCAAAACTTTTGCAACAATGTTCGCAAAAATTCCGGAAAGCCTTATACCGGTAAAAGTCCGTTTTGTTCTTTCTTCTAACTCCAAATTACCAAACTCCACACCACGTTTGGAACAGAATTGTTTGACAAACCATTCTGCATTTTCCTTTTCTCCACCGATACCACGTTTAGCGAGTTCCCATAATTTATTGAACAACGCTTGTTCTTTGGGTGTGAGTTGTCTTAAAAAATCATCGAGTGTCATATTATATTGTATTATCGAATGTGCGTTGTACTTGACAAATAATATGCAGAATCACAACAAAAATAAAACAACGGTAGTGTTCGATAACACTACCGTTTGCGAGAGTTATTATGTGTGTCGTGAATGTTATACGTTTTTAACGAATTGTGTCTGGCTTTGCGCTTCCTGTCTGATTTTGGAAGCTGTCAAATCACGATACAGATTGTCTGTAAACTTCACATCCGAAATGTTCTGCCACAACACCAAATAATTGTGTGTCACGTTTTCCTGCAAAATCGGTATGTAGTTTTCAGCCGTAAATCGTAAATTCTGTTGAGGTCGAATAAGTTCATCGTTCTCAATCCGGTATGTTATAACATCAGACGGGAATATGAACATTAGTCGTTTCAGTGATTTATCGAACCAAACCGCTAACAATTCAGAAATGTTTTTGTTGAACTTTTCAGACAGTTCACGCTGAAACACTATCGAATTGACAATGTTAAATCCTTTGATGTATAACGGTTGATTTGCGAAAATCTTGATTCGAAGAATATCATCCGAATACTTGTTTGTATCGTCGATTTTTTCGAGTTCATATATGTATGCGTTGAGTTTTTCCTTGAATGATTCGATGTCTGTTTTCCGGTTTTGAACAGGAGCACCGCTATCAGAAACATTTACTGTTCCGTTTTCACTCAAACCTAACGTCTGACGAATATCGATTTCTTTTCCTTTGCCCAACGGTTTGGGTTCGGGAACATAAAACGTCATGCTTTCGTTAAGACTGTTTTGTATGTCTGGCTCGAAACCGTTAAGGAACTCACGCACTTTCCGCAAGTATGCGTAATAGTTGTGGTGTTCATTCATTGGTACGAAGTTAGTATCTTCAATGAATTTGTCTGTGTGTTCATTCATCGAACGCATACTTTCTCCGGTTATCTTCGATGCAAGTTCTACAAATGCGTAATGCACCTTATCACTCTCAAACAGTTTCGTAATCGGTACATCCCTTGACATCGATTCGTTTAAGGAACGTATCACATTGTTGCAGTACAGAATTGTACCGACTATCATCTGTTCCTTATCTCGTATGGTTAAATTATTCTCGGTCATATATCTCGAATTGTACGTTTATCTACTTTTATTTTGAGTGCAGAAACACCACGCATTACGTTATATATGATTGTGGAAACGATTCTGTTACGGAAGATGATTTCCGGAAAAAGTCTGGAAATGAAATTCTCGTAACGTAAACGGTCTTCTCTGTAATTGTTGCTCATAACATGTATGTATTAAACAGCCGTATTGTCCTGTTACATTCCGGCCGAACTTGAACCGGTTGTCATACTTTGTTTCAAGTCATTCAACTCCGATTTTATCTGTTGCAATGTTTCTGTGTACGTATCGAGACCTTTGAGTTTCAGTATTTCTTCGACACGTCTTTGTACGGAATCTCGAAAAGCATCCGCAAAGTAAAACGCAAACTTCTCGGCTGAATCGTTGATTTTCTGTTTTACTTTCTCGAACTCTGTTTGTCCGTTGTTGTCACCGGATTCAAAGTCCGATTGTTTTATGTCTGGTACCGTAGCGATGAAAGCTGCGGCAGCTCCGTCATAAAATTGTTTAACATCTATCGCGTAATCATTATAACGTTTTATATCCGTTACTTTATGTTTCATTTCCATACATTAAATGATTTTCTGCCATTCAATATTGGGATTTGCAATACCTTTCCGGTGTTGCACATATTTTGTCCATTCCTGTATCAATTTTTGTGCACGTATTCCGTACATACCACGTGAGGGAATAAACACACCCTTATCCCATTCTCTGTATGGAATAACAGCTATTTGTTTCTGACGTGCTGGGATGTACATTCTCACACAAAATTCGACACCGTATTTTGAAAGCGATGCTATGATTGCTTGATACCGGATTTGAACAGGTTTGTCACGTTTGATGAATATCGAATAGCGGTACAGTTTCTTGTAAATCTCGAAAACATGACAGATGACAATTATCCGAATCTTCGGTGGCAGAAGATGCAAGTTGAAACCGAGATTTCGAATACCTTGTTTTGTCACGATTGGGCCGAGCGACAACACTAACGGGAATTGGTCAAACCACGGAAGAACCGATGTATCTTTGTATTTCGGATTGAGATAAGCGAAAATGAATAAACCTCCCTGAAACAACGCACGTTTTCGATATGCGTATGTTTGGGGATTTTTTAACACAGTCTTCCATAACCATTCCAAACCACGTCGGAAAGGTTGTCCAGATTTTACAAACGCACCTTTGAGTATTCGAGTTCTCAAACTCCAATAACCGGTACGAATGTTGAGTGATTGTATAAGTTCGGTATCTGCATCCGATGCACGCGCCGCATCCAATGACCGTTTGTATTTTTGAGCGGTCATTTCCTTTTTGAGTTCGTCGAGCGTGATTGTCGGAATGATACCGTTTACTCTCTTTTTTGGCATTGCTTGTAACTTTACATTATGTATCGAATCTTCTTTCTATCTCATATAATGCAAAACGCAATCGAAAATGTTCCAAATGTCATTTTTCCACACGAAGACCGGAAAATACGTAACTCTCTGTGTATCAATGAGTTAAAACGATGCGTAGAATGCCCATAAAGGCCCTTTTTAGCCCGTTTAACGAGGTCATTTTTGGGGTGATGTCCAAGTATCACCCGTCGAAAATTAGTAACTCGCTGATTTTCAATGAGTTACGTCCAACTGACAAAATGGCGGGTTTTCAAGTGCTTGATTATCAAGTAGTTAAAAATCGGAGGTCTGAAAAATTCCTCAACCCCCTCAATTTTGCCTGCGCTCAAAAGGGCTGAAATCAAAAAGTCAAGTATCTGTTAATCAGACACTTGACTTTTTCTTGATTTTTGCTCGAAATTACAGAGCATTCGCGGTTTTAATCGGTACGACTTTCAACGGACGACCAAGTTTTTCACTTATCGAAGCGAGACCTTCGGAAATTTCTGTTATCATACCATTCAACATTTCATTAACGGTATTAGCATTCGAATTGCTCGTTTCCATATTGGTTGTGTTGTTATTGTTGGTAGTGACAACAGGTGTTCTTTCGGTCGGTTGATTTGCGATAACCGTTTGCAACTGTTGTTGCGTTTCAGTAATCATTCCCAAAAGTTTGGCGAGTGCTTCCACACATGCTTTCAAGTCTGTTGCCGAATTAGCTTCGACAAGTTGCTTGATTGTAGCGTTGAACATGGTGGCTTTCCTGACATCTATGGTTTTGATTGCCTTACTTATATCGGTTATCTCTTTTGCGGTCTGCGTGAGATTCTTATGCGCTTTCGACCATTTATCTTCATTTGTAAGTACTTCGATTGTCGAACTGAATTTCTCATTAAACTCATCGAGATTTTCCGTACCGGTAAGAGAATCCATAAACGCTTTGAGAATGTTTACGGATTTTTCATAACTTACATCTGTCAGTTGGAAACCGTTAAGGGTTTCCATACCATCTTTAACTGCATTCGTTGCCGTTATAAGATTGGTACGGAACAAATCGAGAGTTTTTGTATCAGCAGTAGCTATTTTCGATTCAGCCAATTTCACGATTGCATCGACAAACGGAGTGTACGAATTACCGATGAGACCGATGTATTCCGCGGCTTTTTCATGTTTCCGTTTCACTCTCGGCATGTCTTGAATCATTGCGTCGATAGGCGTCGTCATTGTTTCGAGTATCTTCGGCATTTGGGATTGGATAGTTGCCGCATCCTTTTCCAAATCGAATTTCCGTACACTCTTGACAACTATCTGACCGTCTTTCGCTTCATGCTCAACTATTTCAAGATTGGCCATCTTGTGTATGGTGTCAAGCATTTGGAAACCTATGTTGGTGAGTTTCGCAATTGCATCGATTCCCGGTTGAGCATCCTTGATTGTTGAAACAGAACTGTTGATAACATCAGCCATTTTCTGAATGTACGTTGCCAATGTCCGTCCGAACACATCCATTTGGTCAGGACCGACTTTTACTTCTGACAGCAATTTCAACGTATCGGCAATTTGTCGAGAAGTTATTGCCATAGGAAGTAACAGCAATGCTTTTGCACCAACTTTACCGGCTTTCACAAATCCGATTTCGTCATACGCTTCTACCAATAAGTTCAAAGCCGAACCGAATCCGGAAATCTTATCCGGTTTGACATCGAGAGCACCTATTACCTTTAACGTTCCGGCAGCAAGTAACGATGTAATTGCAAGAGGAACGAACAGTGCAGATGCGACAAGACCCACTATTATGCTACCGATGTTTTTCGTGTATGCCCATGCGAGTTCTCCGATGCTTGTACCGAATGTAATAATCTTTTCGCTATCGACACTCAATGCAGATATTGCTGCAAGAGAACCGGCCGCAAGCAATGCGGAAACAGCAATCGGTATAAACAGTGTTGCACCGACAATTCCCAACAACGCAAACGGAGTAGCCACCAAATACGCCAATGAAAGTCCGATGATTGATGCACCGAATTTGCCGATGTCTTCAAATGAAATATCGAGTGCAGATATTTTCGAAAGTGAAACAGCCAACAAAAGTGAGGAACCACCAATCAATACCATCGTTGCAGCACCGATTAAAGCTATCGGGCCAAGCGCACCCATGATTCCCGTAACAACTGCGAGACCACCGATTGTTGCTAACAACATACCGACATGAGACCATTCGATACCGGATTGTGCAACAGCCCTCATCGAAAGTGCTATGGCCGTAACACCAACAGCAACAAGCGGCATCATCCATATCGAAGTTTGACCCATGAGTTTCAGCGACAATGCGAGACCACCGATGAATACAAGTGTTTTCCACATTGCATCCCACGGCAATTCTTTCATTGCAAACATGGCAAGTGTAAGCAAACCGACACCGAAAGCAAATCCGGGTAATCCCGAAGGGAATCCGGGAGCACCTCCCTTATTAAGTTTGTTCGACATCGTAATCAGCAACAGCAAACCACCGATGAATACGAGCATTTTGATAGGTCCGTTCCAATCGATTTCTGCCATCGTAACAACTGCGAGTGTCAGCAATCCCATACCGAATGCAAATCCCGGTAATCCCGAAAGTGCTGCACCCGAACCACGTTTGCCGTTCAGACGATTCGACATCGTAATCAGCAACAGCAAACCACCGATGAATCCAAGCATCAACAACGGAGCCGTCCAGTTTACTGCACTCATAGCAATAACAGACAAAGTGAGGAGACCTATTCCCATAGCAAATCTGGGAAGTTCTTCTGCTGAACCTTTCCTCAACAGTTTACGGTCGTTGTTCAACACTTTCGTAAGTCCGTAGATGAATCCCAACATCATAATCGGCGCGTACCAATTTACATAGTTGAGCGCAACCATCGAAAGTGTTATGATACCGATTCCTTTTGCAAGCGATGTTATTCCGGTTATCTCTTTCGGTTTAATCTTGTTGATTGCGTAAGTAAGTGCCATGATACTTGCAACCAACATGAATACGGAAGAAAACTTAACGAAGTTCAGAACAAGAAGTGAACCAGCGATAACCGCAATTCCTTTCGACATATCGAAAAGTATCTTGCCCGTATCATCATTTTCCGGTAATGTCTTTTTGAGTGTCCACAACAACAATCCCACATACGCTATTGCAATAGGTGTTGTCGGCAAAAGAGCGACAACACTTAATGAGAGAATACCGGCAGAAAGAAATAGCAATCCCTTACCTATTCCGGAAATTGATTTTTCTGTAACTGATAAGTTTTTTGCAAACATAGTCATTGATTTCGATAAGTTCTCCAATTTCTTCGGATTGATTTTGGTGAACTTAACGAATATGTCATAGTAACGTTCGAGATTGTCAAGGAATTTCGATGTCATGGCCTTTGACAATTCGTTCAAACTTTTCGAAAAATCTATAACGTCACGGAAATTGAATGAAATCTTTTTCGATTCCGGTTTGGATTTTTCGTTTTCTTCTTTCTGTTTTACAGCGTTTTTCTCGTACTTGTTTCCCGAAAGATTGTTGGAAAAAATGTTGAATGATGTTTTCTTTTCGGCAATGTCTTTCAGATATTTGAGAACCGAACCTTGAAAGGATTTGACATTTTTGTCATCCGGTTTAAGTTCGGATTCTCTTTTCAAACGACGTTCTTCCATTTCATCATAGAAGTCTGCCATGTATTTTGCATCCGAAAGATATGTTGGCATCATCGCACCGTTTTGTTGCGTGAAATATTGAGACATCCATTCCGTTACGCTTGTGTAAGATGTAACCATGAATGCTTCGATACGTTCTAACGTAGAACTCATCAACGAAAGGATGCTTCGTTTCTCGCGTTCAGCACGAAGATACCGGTTTGTCCATTGAACATTTTTATTTTCTATCGCTTGTGATATGGCAGTTTGTGTCGAGACAACAGTTTCGACAGATTCAGACATTTTGCGTAACAATGTCTGTATGGAAGTAATACCAAGTTCAACCGAAAATTCCTTCTCGGTTGAACTTTGGTTTGCTTGTGCAAGTACACTCGAATCGACTTGCGGTGATATGATTTCTGCCATAATCCGGAATTAAAATTTCCGTAGCGTAACTTGCATTTGTACAAGTTGTCGTTTCGCAACTACTCCGATTTCTGAAAACGAATTTAATTCAAAAATCTGTCCTCGACAGTGAACCGTCCAACACAGTCTCATTTCGTCATAAGCTATGACCATATCGATTTGACCTACACCGCGTTTACCGGAAACTATCAGTGCAACGGAAGCGATTTTGTCTGAATGACAGAATATCGTGTAAGTTACACCCTTCTTTTGTATGGAACGCAGATTCGATTCAATCTTGTATCGTAGCTTTTCGGAGTTATCTTGACCAACATTAACGATTTTCATACGCTACACATTATTTATTTCTCGAACGAGAACCGACATTTTCCAATGCGATTCGTTCTTCCGTCAAGTGGTTAATTGTTTTGGGTTGGTCATCGAAGATACCGGTTTCTGCTCGAAGTTCTTCAAACGAACGGAATACGGCTTTCTGCACTTCGTCATTACCTTTGATTTTGTATTCGATATCGAACATCATCAAGCGGTTGTTGAGGTGTTTGAAGTAAACACCCATGTATGACAAAATGAAGAACTCGACTTTGTTCGTCTTACCGATGAGAATTTCTGCCTTGTATGCTTCCGGTACTTTAACTTCCGTATCTTTTCGAGACAGTGCCTCTTTAAGTTCGATTCCGTATTGGGGATTGTCATCTCGTGTGATGATAATCTCATAAACGGCACTTGACATTTTTACATAATTGAACTTACGCATAATGTACGCATCGAGAAGTTCTTTTTCGTCAAGTGATTTCGAATAGTCTGTGGCATACCATTTGTCCAGCATCTTAACGATATTCGTTTCCAGCCAGTCTATGGTTATGGGGCGATTGTTCAGTTGGAATGTCTGATTCCATGTGTAATCGACATTGTTGTACAAATCGATTTTGTATGTTCCGGTAAGAGTTGTTTCGGAAATCGTTACGTACAACCACTGATTGTCACGACCTTTCGAAGTAATCTTCAATGCAGATACTCGTGTTTGGTAACGTTGCATGGCTACGTTGTACCGGCCTGTCTTCAATATGATTTCCGCAATCAATGCGAGACCTGTGTTACCGGTTTTTTCCATCATCAGTTTGTTTTCGGTAAGTTTGGCACCGACCGAGAAGAAATCGACGATAATGTTTGCCATGAAGATATTGAAGTCGTTCTGCGTCGAGAAATTAGAACGATTCACACGTACCATGAAACGGTCTCTCGATTCTTGTGCGTACACAATCAAATCACCTGTGTTAGCGTAATCTGTCGGATTGAGTATGGACAGAATGATACGTGTATTTTTGGGAGAGTTTTCCGTTTTGAACGATACAGAATACATCGAAAGTGCTACATCTCCGGCATCGTAATTTTTGGCGTTCGCCATGTATTCCAATGTTTGAAGACGTCCGGTCAGTTCGGCAAGTTTTGCCTTATAACGTTCGATTTCCATATTCCGCATCACTTCCGAACCGCTGTTATCAACAGCAAGAGATTCGAGAGAAGACAGTTTTGCAGTGTACTCATTGATTTTCCGGTTTACAACCGAAATACTGTTGTTGAGTGCAGTGGTGTTTTTCGAACTGTAATGTGCATACACTTCGTTTACTTTCTCCCAAATGTGTTTATCTACTCGACGAGAAGAAATCTTGTTGTTCGAAAGTTTCTTAACCATTTTAGCAATGGTCTTGATGTCCTGCGGTATGTGAGCGGCAGAGATTTTGAACTGCGGATTTTCGATTACATTTGCGGTAGTTCCGTCCGGTAGTTCTTTGAGAATCGTTTTGCCTACCAAATCGTAATCGACAATATTCGTGTAAGTACCGGTTACGCCGACACTTTGACACAATTCATCGATTACGTGTTGTGCCTGCACGAGGTCGTAATTGTAATCTACGAGAATACCGCGTTTGTCGTAAATCGTTTGACGGATGCGGTCATTTTCTGCGTAGTAATCTTGTTCGAATTTCTGTTTTGCCGCTTGCATTTCCGGTGTCATCTGACCGGATTGTTCTTGTTGAACAAAATACTGCTGTTGAGACACGAAATTTTTGATTCGGTCGCGGCTCGCAGAAAGTTCTTCATTTCGTTTCTCGATTGCAGTTTCCTTTGCGGCTTCGTCAGCTATATGCTGCATACGCAAACGATACTCCATATCTGAAAGAGATTCCGGCACAACAATATCGTCATGCGTTTGGTTCAGAACTTGCTGGTTTTCCATATTTTGTTTGTTATATTAAAATGTTTATCTTGTAATTTATTTATCTGATTCGATACAGACACAAAACAAAAAGAGTGTGTCGAATCAAATTCGACACACTCGCACGAAAAAGTTAGTGTAGTTTGAATGAAGGAAGTTTTGGTACTTTCGGAGTTCCGGATTTGGGAAGCGAAGATTTCGCTTGATTGAACATTTGTTGCGCTTGCTTCATGTACGGATTCTCCTCGTTTTGATTGTTGTTGTTTTCTTTCGAATCACCGTTTTCAGATTTGATGATTTTTTCCAAACCGATGATAATGTTGTTCACTTTCCAAAACGGCATCTTTTCGATTTCGGTCTGTGTGTTAGATGTTTTGTAACTTATTAACACACATGATTCGTAAAATTCTTCAAGATTTATTTTGGAGCGTTGGTACAATTCTGTTATGGTTGGAAAATGAATATCATCTGGTTTATCGAAATTATTCAAATAATCCGTTATAGCTGTTCTTACCGATAAACAGTTTCTTCCACCCGCCGGGAAACCGGATTTCGGCTACCTCCTCCGAACCGCAATCGTGTGTGTAGATGAAAGTTTCTTTGTTATCGAATTTGAGATTGTTCGCCAAATCGACGTAAGCCTTCAAACGCTCACCGTCACGAGAAATCTGACGGAATTTGTTTTTGAGTGCGTTGATACTTTCTTTTCCGGTTTCGTACAGGAACGGAGCAACCAACAAAAACTCTTTCTTGAACACTTCTGATTCCTTGTTGCTGTTGTCTCGATTCTTGTATGTGTTCATGATATACCGGAAAATTCTCTGTGAAATATCGAATGTAGGTATGCGGAACACAACATTGCCGGATGACAACCCCATATCGAGTGAGAAAGTACGTCCGTCGAATGATTTGAAAATTTTATCTGAAATCGGCCAATACTGCAATGTTGCAGCCGTAAGATTGACGATGATTTCTTCCTTACAACTCATGCACATTGTGTTGTATGAAATCGGTTGATTCCCCAGATAAAATTCACGGAGTTTCAACAGGAAAAATACACGGTCTCCGTCATTGATTTCGAGAGACGATACCTGACGTTGCGTTTCCGTATCGATGATGACAACGCATTTCCGGATAAGTTCCTGAATTGCATTGATAATCGACGGTTGGTCGTTTTCGTTTACCGACGAGAAGTTTGCGATTTCGTCTGCGGTAGGACAACGATAAGCAAACGACCACGTGTGCGGGTACAACCGTCCGTTGTGCGGAAGTTCTACAAGCGGCAGAATCTTGTAACCGTCAATTATTGACGGAGTTGCTTCGTCTGTTGTTTCTTCTACTTCTTTGACAACATCCGGTTTTTTAGTTGTACGTTTCGTCAAACGTTCTTTGTGTTCCTCGGAGTTTACAACATCAGCAATAGCCGAATCTGTTTCGTTCTTACGTTCTTGCTGTTCGAGAGCGGCAAGTTCAGCAAGTTTTTCTTGTTTGCTTTTCGAATTATTCATAATCTTATTGAAATTATTTTTTCAACATTGCGGCCAAAAGAGAACCGGATATTTCTTGTTTCTTTTCTTGTGGTTTCGATGCTTGTGTTATGTGTTGTACATACACATCACTTGCTTTTCCTTGACGTTTTCGAATGTACATATCCGGTCGTCTCGAAGTATCGTATATGTCGATTCCTTGTTCTTCAAGAATATTCAATACCAAACAAGCCTGTTCCCGGAAGTTTCTGATTTGTTCTTGTGTTTTTTGTGGGAACTTCGGTTCTTGTTCTTTTTCAACTGGTGCAGATTCTTCTATCGAATCTGTTTCTATTTTGCGCTTTACGAAAACCATAACCTATTTATGTTTTTGATGCTATAAATTATAATGCAAAATTTGTAAAATCATCACTTTATAAATATGTAACGGACTATAAAGCGAATGTACCTTTCGGACAATATTTTCGACCATGTAAAAACTTGCAAGTCTTGGTTGATAATCCGCCGAATAACTTACGTTGAAAAACGTATGGAGAAATTCGATGTCTGGTTTCAATTTATTAACATCAAAATTTTCTAACAATGACACGTAAAGAATTTACGTCCAAAGTTACGGAGCAACTCATGGCTTCTCCCCGTAGTGCTCTGGCTGGGAACGGGATTTCCGCACCGGTGCTGAAAGCGATTTCGACCCGTCCCGACATTATGAACAAACTCGCAACTTTCCTGTGGAGTACTGTGTATTTCCAGAAAGGTGCAAAGGGCCTGAAACGTGCGGCCAACATGACAATCAAAGGTTACCGGAACTTCAACGAACTGAACAAATCGGCTCGCGCTGATGTCGATGCTTTCGTAAGCGGTCTGACACCGGAAGATGCTGAAAAGTTCAGCAATGAAGACAACATCGTAACCATTCTGGCTTTGCCCGAACAGCCTTCGGAAAACATGAGTACGGAAGATGCAGTCGCAACCGGTAAATCTGTTGCGCTCCCGTTCATGCGTGCCGTCCGTTCCGAATACAAGATTCCCGGTGGTTTCTACATCGTAATCATGTTCGGCGATTCCGCTATTCGTCCGGTTGAAAGCAAGAAAGCCGAGATGAAAGCAACGGTAAACAAGAAGAAGACCGAAAAACGCAAACCTGCTCGAATCAAGGCAGAGTTGCAGCGCAAAGCAAAAGCACGTCTCGACCGCATCAACGCATATCGTCAGAAGTTACAAGCAACCGCAGCTCGAACGGAAACGGAACTCAACCAGATTACTCGCTTCGGCAAGTCTCTCGGTCTTGATGTGGACGACCCCCGCGCCTCTTTGCTTGCGATGAAAGATTTCGACAAAGCGAACAAAGCTAATCTTCGTTCACTGACGGCTGACGAAAAAGAAATGTACGCTGATGCCGTAGCCCTTATGAAGAAAGGCAACGTCAAAGGTGCAAAAGCTATCCTTAAGGAAATCGATAATCCGGCTATCCGCGAACTGGTTCTGGGTAAAACTCCCGAATCGACGGAGGTTGCACGTCTTGCACAACTTAAAAAGTATCGTGCGGCTCTCAAAGACCTCAACGCCAAAAATACCGGATTGCTCCAAAAGATTGAGGCTTACACCGCCGCAGGTGATATGGTTCGCGTTTATGAGTTCCGCCGCATGATTAAGCGTAACAAAGCGAAAGCCGAACAAATCAAGGCACGAATCAACGCACTTTCTGATATGTCTCTTTCTTCGATTCGTGACAAACGTAAACTGTTGGCACAAACTCACGCCGCTATCGAAGCTGCTTTGGCTGACGGCGACAGCGTATCGGAAGCACTCGAAAAAGCTATCGCCGAACTCGAACCGGTTACAACTCCGGGCGAGCGTCAGCAAATCAAACAGCAAGTTATCGCCAACGTTGCACAGCAAATTCCTATGCAGTATGCAGTGCAACAAGCTATCCAGAATCTTCCCCCGCAGCAAACGTCTGACTGGCGCGATGATTTTCAGGATTTGACGTTGGGTGATTTGGCTGGTGATGCTGACCAGCGTGTTCGAATGGCTGCAAACCAACGCATTGCCGATATTCTCGCTTCTTTGTAATGTGTTGGAACACCAACAAAAACCGGAGACGAACATTGTTCGTCTCCTTTTTCTTTTATGGTGTCGTGCAATAAATATGTTTGAGAAAGTGTATCTTTAACATTCCAAAATATGAATACTATTGATGTGGTCGAAAGAAGACCATCCACAATCAAACTGTCTTCTCTGTTCACGGAAACCGAGGCACTATCGGAATTGTTCATTCGAACATACTTTGCGTTGGGTGATTCTGCATATATTCAACTCAAAACGATTTTCGAAAGTTCTGACACACAAGAATTGTTCGTTAAGAATCTTTGGAATTTCCTTGTTGAGTACGGTAGCAATCCGGCTTTGTTCGATGCAAGCGTGGAAATTTCCGTAGAACAAATCGAACAACTTACGGAAGAACAGCGTAATCAATTGTGGGCTGATTTCGTCAAGAAATATCCGGTTGCATGGAACAGCAATTCAACACAACGTTTCTACGATTTCAACATTTTCGTTTACGGTCTTGAACTGAAAAGCATGTCCCAGATAATGGACAAATGCGAAATCGCAGTGTTGAACAAACATCCTTACACGGCTGCACTCATCGATGAATACGGTTACAAAACATTTTTCAACGATAACTTTCCGGTCAAGATTCAGTGGACATTCTTGAACTATCTGATTCTGAAATGGAAAGAATCGAAGAACATTTTCGCAAATGATACGGATAATGTTGCTTTCGCTTCATTTATCGAAAAGTTGTGTGATAACGGTTTCGTAAATTCGACACAGAAAAACACGAATCTCAAATTTATGTACATGCTGATAGCGGCATCGAAAGAAGTTCGAGAAACTGTCAAACGTAATTACGAAGCTGGTTTGTCGCTTGTCCCCGCAGAAGAAACGGTAGAAAGCATACAAACAAATCCGAGAACCGTTGAAAACATGGACATTTCCAATTTCGTCGATTTGCTCAATGCAACATGGGGTGTTACTGATAAACAGGCAGAAGAACGCGGAACATACTGGACGCGCTGGTTTAATTACGAAATCGGCAAACGGTACTGTCGAATCACTACCGGTTCATACCAACAAATAGGTAAAGGTTCAGCATACTGTTTCGTTGATTTGGAAAACGGTAACATCTACAAACCTGCCGGATATAAAGCACCTGATAAAAAACATGTGAGAGGCAATATCTTCGCTAAAAATCCGCTGGACGGTCTGAACGAACACGGTGTGAACTACTTACGCTAATCGTCCATTACTCGTTCGAGACAGCATCATGTTTTGCATGATGCTGTTTTTTGTTTGTGGAGTTTCCGATACATACTTAAAACGGAAAAACTAACATTCAAAATGGATAAAAGAACATTACTTTCGATTGTAAAAGGAGACCCAACTCCGTGCAATTTCGAGAATATTTTCGAGAATGCAGAAGAATTGCAGATTCGTTTATTTCTCGATGCAGATTGCCGGAAGAAAGATATTTGGGAAAAGTTCACAGATGCAATCGCACTGAAAGATATTCTCGGTGCTTATCAAGCATTGCTTGACAATCAAAAGCTGGTTTTCAAGAAAAATATTCTCGGTATCTCTTCGAAAGCATCCGAGAAAATCATCAAGGGTTATCCCAAAAACAAAGCACAACTCGGTATCTACGTACAGAAATTGGCTGGTGCTGATTTTGAACGTGTAGTGAAATCGCAGAAGTGGTTCAAACCGACTGAACTTAAAAAACTCATCAAAGAGTACAACATTAAGATTCTCGTTGGTCGTCCGGTTTTCCCTGCAAATCTTATCATTCCTGTTGAGGAAGTAGTTCTTGACTATCTGCGTAAGATTGCACCGAAAGGAATACCCTCAAAACACAAACGGCCAGACCAGTTTATGTACATGGAGAATCGGTCGTTCATCGAAAAATTCCTCAGCGTGGGTGCATACGAAGCAGAAATCATGGGTGATGCAATTTCGTATCACATCATGAATAACAAAGCATTGCAGAAAGGAATCGAAAACATTCTGCCGGAAACAGAAATGATTCCCAAAGCAAAACTCACATTCCAAGTACTTCCCACAGCAAAGTTGGAAGAAGACCCCGCACGTCAGCAAGCACAAAAAGCGCAACAACAAAATTCGGAAGCCGTTGTAAACTTTGCACTTACCAAAGTTCCCGGACGTACTCTGAAAGTTAAATCCGAATCAAAACCGGTTCGTGACTTTATTGTAAACAAAGTTTACCAGAGCGAAAGCAACAAACTTACATTTGTTGTTCAGCCCAAAACCGGAAAGGGTCGTGGTGGTGAGTTTGTTTTCTACATTGATGATGTCGAAAATCTCATCAACGGCAAAGACATTGTTGTACCCATCAAACGTAAAGCGGTTAAGTTCCGGTTGAACAAACGTTAGTAAAGTTACTAAAACCCGATGTATGAAAATCGAATTGGTCAAAAACATTCCGTTTGATGCAAGCGTATCTGCATGGGATTATTCGTGCGGTGTTTCATGGAAAGACTATGCAGAAATGTTCGAAACATTCAAGAATCGAATGGAAGAATCAGTGTACGTGAAAAATGGATATGATGCAAGTTCTGTATTCTGCGGTGCCATTATAGAAGCGGGAGATTATCTTTCTGAAATCGATTATCTTACGGATTTACAGAGAGAAACAATCGAAACTATGCTGGTAGATGATTATTCGAATTTCGTCATCAACATATAAACAAACCATTAAAAATGAGAGAGAGATTACAAATTCCGAATTTGCACCGGAAGCTGGTAAAATCGTTATCGTTGAGTTCGGTGCTTCATGGTGTGGTCCTTGCAGAGCATCGAAACAAGTACTCGAAGAATTTTCGAAAGAGCATCCCGACGTAGATGTCTGCACTGTGGATGTAGATGAAAACGAAGAACTTGTTTCAGAATACCAAATTCGGTCTGTTCCAGCAATTTTCTTTTTCAATGATTGTGAGAAACGTGCAACACACGTAGGCGGAATAACCAAACAGACATTGGAACAGAAGTATGCCGAAACATTGAAATAATTTCAGTACACACACATTTTCGAAAACACTCTCTCTGATAAATAAATCAAAGAGAGTGTTTTCGTTTTCAATCATATTATTATGCCCACGAAAAATTTCAATCCAACCGATTTAGTTGCGACACCTCAACTTTCACAAGTAGAAGTGCGTTTCAAAGCACCGCTTGAAAAGAACAGTATCGTCGAACGAATATCGGATTTAGTAAACATAACAATTATCAATCCAAAGTTTTCATACCCACACAAACATATTTGGGTAATGGAAACTGAATCGTTTTGGTACATTGAAGACCGTGTGGATGAACAAGGTAAACAATTCGACGGTTCCAAATCTTTTCACTGGAAAGAACAAAATTCCCGCGCGCAGCTTCGACCGCATGACAGCACCGCTTCATACAAGGTCGGTGATTGTGTTTATTACAAAGGGAAAATTTATCGCTGCATCAAGTATATCCGTGCTGGTTTCGGTACCCCTATCTGGGATGAAACGTATTGGGAAGTCATTGTAGGAGAATTTGAAACATACCGTTATTGGTTCTGTGAAAACAATTCACAAGCATTCAATAACAATCCTCCCGTAACCAGAGAACAACCGTTTGTACCGATTCGAACAGAAATTCACAATCCCATTTTTACTGTTATGCTCGGTACTCTCCAACGTGATGCAGAACGGAATATCGTTATTGACCCGGAAACAGGTTTTCCGTTGTGGGAGAATCCGGATGAAGTCGATACAGTAGATTGTATGTCCATGCAAATTGTTGAACCATCGACGTTTGCAGAATTTCCAGACGATAACTCTCCGTTGTATCACATCTACTTTCAGGAGAAAGGTGCTGATTTCGCACCGGATGAAGAAATGGGAGAAGCACAATTTTTGGAAGGTGTAATCTGTGTAAAGTAATCGAGACATGAAACAGTTGTTTAAGAAAATATTTCACGGTTTAGACATGCGTTGGAACCGCATCATCAATGTCCGTACGGATATGGGTGATGAGGCATACCAAAATAGTGAAACCGTAGCGAATAAGGGATATGTTGAACAGATGACCACATATGATACGCAAACAGCTATCGAATTTGGTTGTGATGTTACACAATATCCAGACCACACACCTAACCGTTCTCCGTTTTGGTGGATGCGAAACATGATTACTTACAATAAATCATGGAAAGAAATCATTGACCAATTAGTGCATCCCAATATCAAACCGGTTTATCTCAATCCAGAACTGTCTGCAATACGTTTGGATGTTTCGAGTTTGTCATCTACAACACAATCATATAAACCGCAACATACGGGAAAATACACTCCCGTACTTCCGCAAAACATCGGATATGACGGGGACATATATGTCGATTTCACACAAACCAAACGTAAATTGCAAGACAATTACAAACATGTGCTGAAACTGACATACCAGTCCAACATTGGCAACACCATTACGGAACAAGAATTTACGCTGACACCGATTGTATCAAACGATTCACTGCATTACAAATGTTCTCTCAAAAATGCTCCGATTGCAAGTATCGAATCTGCAACGATTGAGATAACATTTGCGGCAATACAAAAGACACCGGAAAATATCGAGCAAGACACACATTTTGTCGATTATGTACCGGAAGAATTTTTCGATACTAATTACAAATTCACGGCAGATGTTACGGAACAAATTCGTAATCAGTTCATCGGTTATGCTCCGATTCTGTGGTTGCAGAATAACGGAACACAACATGTAATGAATGATTCGTATGATTCGTATTCTGAAATATCGAATATTCTGATGTCTGAATCTGTTGTGGTTCAAACAGGTAATGACATTTTCAATAGCTGGGATGTGCTTGTGCCGGAAGACATGTGGAAAGACTACTTCGTAAGTTTCGATTTCTATACAGCAGAGAAATCTCCATACGGTGCATTCAGCCGTGTGTTCATCAAACAACAAGACTTACTTTTCGATACGGCAGAAGCCGGAGTTACATACAACATACCTAAGATTGTAACTATTGGTGGTGTTCGATATGTTCATCTGAACGCTCCGATTGGTATGTTGTACGGGCCACAATACCCGAACAACTTCCGTATGCGTCTTGTTTTTGAAAGTAAGTATCACATATAAAAGTTCGAGACTATGCAATTCTTATCGAAAATACTTCCGTTCAACTTTCAGCTTACCAAAAACATACCGATTGATAAGCGTTTCAAAGTCACACACATATCAAATGTGGATGAAGAAATACCACAGGGAATCCGGTATGAAGGGTTGATATTCATCGCAACTGATGATGTAACAGATTATCAGGAAAATCAATCACGGTTCTACACATTCGAGATTTCGAAAGATGAACAAACAAAAGGACAACTCGTACCGGTACTTTTGTTCGATTATCTCAATCGTCATGTGAAACTCGGTATCGAACTTGAACCGTCAGAATACGGACAGATAAACAAGATTCTCAATGAAAATTGTTATCCTGTTCTCGGTACAACTGTGTATTTGTCACCACTCGACATTATTGTTCAGTGGGACGGCAAAGCATGGAAAACCATTTGCGGAACGATACACGTAAACACAGAAGCCGAATACACTTCGATTGAAAGTAACTTCAAAAATCAAGGCTGGACTGTTTTAATATCAGACACAACCGGAGCAACTACGTTGAAGTACATTCGAGCAAATCTCGAACTCTCTGACCCTATCATAACCGGAGATACTGTTAGCGGTATTGTGTACAATCCCGGTGGAAGTGGTAACGTGTCTCTCGATGACAATTTCTGGAACAACAATCCGGAAAAGAACAGGTTGTTCTTAATCGACCAAACACTGTACTTTAACTTCGAAGGCAAACTGTATGCAATCGGAGATGAAATATATGTGTATCGAAAACAAGGTGAACAAGATTCATTACCGACTGTTGTAGAATCTTCGAAACTTCGTACACTTTCACCGCTCGCATATCTTCTGTGGGGAGAAGATGAAGACAATACAACATCCGATGATGTGTCTGACATACTGTATTCGACCGACCCTTCCTTAATGGAAGATACCGAAAGACTTTCGCTGTGTACTGAAATCGAATGTTATGCGAAACGAACAGGTTCGGGAGATTATGAATATTATCTGCGTTATCCCGACAAATCAATCGCTTCTGCTACGACATTGGTTATTGTACCTAATGTTCCGATGACAAAACTCGTGCAGCATGGGTACGGTCTTGACGTGACTGCACCGAATCATTCCGGAGGTGTTTCGATAGACTAATGCAAGAAATACCGGTCTGAAACCGGTATTTCTTCATTTTAATCTAACTACTTGAAAATCAATATTTTACAAATGCCCGTAAAGGCCCTTTTTAGCCTGTTTAACGAGGTCAAAAACAGGGGTAGTATTGCACTATGTCGGAAGGTGAGATAGGCGAAAAGTAATTCATTGATTTTCAGCGAGTTACGGAGATGAGTTATTAAAAATTTTTAATAAAAATGAACCCCTTGATATTCAATGAGTTACAAACGTCAAAATCGGGAAAACCGCCGATTAAGCGCAAAAAGAGGCTGAAATTTGCCTTTCTTGTAAACTATTGACAATCAATGAATTACAGCGTTCCAGAAACGTTATAAGTTTGTCAAATTTGCTGTATATGGGATGTCAGAATTATCAGAACATTTCAAAACTTTGTAATGTATGGAAACCAAAATCGAACAGAATCCGGTAGAAGATTCTCAAATTGTTAATCTTTCCGAGGACGGAAAACAGCATGACCATTCACAAGCCGAATATGAACGTATCAAACGTGAACAGGAATCGCAATGTCAGAAGTAATGCAATTTTGGGTAGATAGAATACTGGACATACTTCCGGAATTTTACGGTCAAGATATGTTTTTGAAAAACGAAATTTCCGGATATTGTGTGGTTTACATTCTTGAATATGATAAGAAAATAGCGTTCAATCTGTATCAGTTCATCAGCGAGAACAAGTTTACGCACGTACACATGTTGTTCGTAAATGGGCAGTATGAAATTTACTTCAAGTGTCCGGAAGACTAAACCAGTTTCAAACCGGCATCAGTAAGGGGGTTTATATCAAACTCCCTTTTACGTTATATTATTCTGTACACAAAGTAATTTTCGAAAATCATGTTAATTGATATTTCCCAGAAACAAGAAGGCCCGGAATTATCATACGTTGATGAAAATGGAATTATCAAACTGACAACGGTACCACTCAAAAATGGTTACTATGAATATGTTGTTTGTGATTCATCAGACCCTAAATGTATTTCGGGACTTCGTTCATTCAAGGGCAATCACGTAAAGAAACAACCCGCGAAATATTTCCAATATCATGCACTGAATGAATTTATCGGTGTTGATTTGGAAAAAGAATATCCGGACGTACACAAGTTGGTTTCTCCTCTGAACATCCCGACACCGTATTCTGTCGATATAGAAACGGAAATCACTGATGAATACGGTTATTCATCCGAAGAAAAAGCGGAAAACCGTGTACTTTCGATTTCTATCACAGATACCTCACTCAATTCGATTCTGTTTATGTTAGAAAATCCCGACCATCCTTTCATTCTTCCGACAGACAGAAACGAAATAGATTCGGTGTTGCGTGAAGCACTTGCACATCATTACAACGAATACGATTACGGTTATGAAATCCGTATTTTCAAAGATGAACGGGAAATGATTTCCACGTTCTTTGATTGCATCCGGAATTATTTCCATTCGATTTTTGGTTGGAACTACATTCAGTATGACAATCAGTATTTGTTCAACCGTGCAAAACGTCTGAATATCGACCCGCGTAAGATGTCTCCTGTTGGACAACTTACGAAAAAACGTCTTGAAATTCAGAACCAATACATTATGGATTATGAGATTCCTCGGCACCGAATCGTGAATGATTACATGGCTCTCGTGAAATCATCACAGATTTACCGAAATCTCGAATCGTATTCGTTGAACTACATCGCTGAATTGCTGTTGGGATTGAAGAAAGTGTCATATACCGGCAATCTTCGAACTTTATACAAAGATAACTTTCCGAGATTTGTCGGTTACTCACTTGTCGATACGATTCTGGTGATGTTGATTCACAAAGTAACGAATCTGTACAACGGTGATTTTTTCCAGTCGTACTACACAAAAGTACCGTATCAGAAAATTTCGCAGAATGCTATTTCCGAAGCACTCGTGTTTAACGAACTTCGACCGAATAACATTGTGTTGTGTGAATCAGAATTTAATCACTATCCCAAACGTAAGTATCAGGGTGGGTATGTCAAACCACCAACCAAAAAGTTTACTCGGTCTGTGTCCGGTTTCGACTACAACGCACTTTATCCCAACACGATTATAACTGTTGGTTTAAGTCCGGAAATGAAAGTAGATGCAATCGAAGTAGATGAAAACGGATGGCCCAAAACAATATTGGACAAACAGAAGTGGGAAGCGTACAAATCGAAAGGGAAATATTGTCTGTCTCCTATGGGACGAATTTATGATGTTTCATCTGACGGTCTGTATGTCCGAATCGAAAAGAAACTCCAACAAGAACGTGGCGTGTATAAAAAGTGCAAAGAGGATATATATTTGCGAATCATGCCCGCTCTCGAAGAAGAAATGAAACGGCGAGGTCTTAAATAAAACATAATTTTCATAATGGAAACAAACCCTAATTTTCCGGTTTTTGATTGGTGCAAGAAATTCGACACCAAAGAACCGTACATCTCCACAGAACGTTCGATTGGTACTGATTTGTTCGTACCGAAATTCACAGATGAATTTATCGAAGAATTAGCATCAGTAAACGGTTTCAAAGTTCGAACTATCAAAGGCGGTATGGCTTTCATGTCGAAAGATTTCGAAAGCAATATCGAAAAATGCAATGCCGAAAAAGAAAGAGTTATCGAATCGCTGAAAAAAGAATTGGGCAACGATGAAGATAATCTCGAACGTTCTTTGAAAGACATTGAGGGACGTTACGCAAATGTGCAGAATCTCATTCTGCGTGACAGCACTGTTTGTGTTGTCGATGATGAACGCACGAAACTTATCATCAATAAGTTGTGCATTGTTCCGACAGGTATTCTCATCGATTGCCCGGAAGACTATTGGTATGAAGTACGCCGCAAATCGTCTTCAAACCGTAACAATCGTCGTGTGATGCTGGGCACAATCGATGAAGACTACACGTATTCAATCGGTGTAGAACTCAAACCGGACGACGGCCGGAAAGTCATTCTCACACCTGACGAAAAGTTTGCACAAATTGTTTTTCACAAAAAGGTTTTGACGTGGGGTAACTCACACGAAATATCATACGCAGATTTCGTCGAAAAAGATTCGGTGAAAGAAAAGCGTACCATGCGTACAGGTGGCTGGGGTTCTACCAACATCAATTAACATTCTGAATCCCAGCTTATAATCAATTTTCGAAAACATTAAATTTCTTATCTTATGGCACAGAAAAAAGCAAACACGCAAATCGAAAATCAAGTAGATGAAGTGTTCGAGAAAGCCGAAAACATTTCCGATAAGGTAATGGACGAAGCAAGTGCGGAAGAAACCGTATCGGATGAACCCCAGCCGGAGACAGAACAGAAAACGGAAGAAACCGTATCGGATGAACCCCAGCCGGAGACAGAACAGAAAACGGAAGAAACCGTATCGGATGAACCCCAGCCGGAGACAGAACAGAAAACGGAAGAAACCGTATCGGATGAACCCCAGCCGGAGACAGAACAGAAAACGGAAGACCCCATCAAAACAACAGAAGACCCGCTTTACGACAAAATTGCATCGCTTCTCGAAGAAAACGGACGATATGCACACATCGAATGCGGTAAGTATCTGACCGACGGCATCAATCCGAAATCAATCCACAACTTCTACATGGAGTTCAAGGATTGGGGAGAAACTTCGACGAGCAAAGATTTGGAACTTCTCGATTTGCTTCGGCAATACTGTGAACGTGAGTAAGTTCAACGACACAAAACAAACATTTTTATAATCACTTAATAATTTACATCCAATGGAAAACACTAACATCGTGAAAATTCCGAATTTCAATCTTGGAATTTTCCGCAATCTTCTCGACCAGAACCTCACGGTAAACAAGAACATCATGGTTGAGTTTTCACCGGAATTGGTGAAATCGTGCGCAATGTCCGCATCTCGTTCGTTCATGAAACTGTGGACAATCCCTATGGCAAATCTCATCGGTTCTTCTTCGGAAGACGGCGAAGGCGTCACCGACATCGAAACTCTCGATACCGTAGAACTTCCGGAAGAGTTGAAAAACATGCCTGTTTTCAACTTCTACATCATGAAGGGCGACTTGTTCCGGAAGTACATTTCCGTACACAATTCGGAACTCGTCAATCTCGAATTTACTCTGACCGATGCTTCAAACAACGGTTTGCAAGCTGCGACCCTCACCATTTATGGTAAGTCAGAGTTGGGTTCTCCGCTGGTTACGACTTTCACCCTCACCACAGAGGAAATGATTGTGGACCGCATCGAATCTTATGAACCCGTTATCCGGGAGGTAACTCCGTCAGAAGACATGCTCGAAGTAGTTCTGTCTTCGGTGCAGTTGCAGGAAATCAAACGTCTCATCAAACAGTTGCACAAGTCTTCGACCGAAAACACGGCGTACATCACGCTTACGGTTTCGAAAGAAAAACTCAACATCTGTGATAAGGTCTTCAACATCGACATTCCGTTGAATGAAACTCTTGTCGCAAAAGTTGAGGAACCGACGACGTTCAACATTCTCAAAACCGATTTCCTCATGCTGGGTAATCACACGTTCACGATTTACACGGCTGGTGATTCGCAGAAAGTTATTTTCGTTACGAAGTTCGGAGAAGCAATGATTTCCGGTCTTTCGACGAAAGTATCTGAAAATGCAGATTTGGGGTCGGCCGACAATGAAATCGACGGTGTTGTTGATTTCGAAGACCTCGATGAGTATCTGGGATAAAACAGTGTTTTCCGCTGAAAGGAGGGGCGCGTCTGCCGGATTTTTCCGGTATGACGCGCCCCTTTTATATTTTCTGGTATTTTGTTGTAAATAGCATGTACAAACATGTATTTACGTCAGACAACAACAGATAAATATTTGTTACATGGCAAACAACTTTACAAAACGATATGATGATTTACGGGATTCGTTCGATAACGCTAATGCCGTAGGTCTATCGACATTAACAGATACGGAATTGAAACGTATGTTCGAAGAGGCAAAGGAAAGTCTCTCCGAATATGACAATATGCAGCTCACTGTAAAACTTGACGGAAACTCATTGTACGGTGTGTCAGCATCCCAATACTATTCACTTGTCGATTACGATATTGCAGAAGACATTACCGGTTCCGCTCGACATTTCGCTATTCTAATCGACATAGCCATAAACAAATTTTTCTCGCATTGGGCAGATGAACCGTACAAACAAGCAAATATCGAACGTGTTAAGAAATTCTATCCTAACATAGCTACAATCGAAAACTTCAAGAATTACAAGCGTGACACGGTAAACGATTTGTGTGTTTACGGTGATACCGATTCCCGCTATGTAGATATTTCGATGATACATGATTTGTTGTATCTGAATACACCGGACGGAGTTCGACAAGCGCAATGGCCGGACACATCAGAAGAAGGTAATGCGTTGGTGGCTCGTTTCGGTGAGTTTCTCGCAGAGAATTACATCAACGAAATCATCGCAAAATCTCTGAAACGTGACATCGAATTACGTGGGGCAAATTCCGGTTTCTTACGTATGGCTCATGAGGTTACGTCGAACGGTCAAGCAGTATTCATCACTCGAAAGAAATACATTTTGCCGCTTGTTTGGAAAGACGGAAAAATGCTGAAACAACCGAAGATGAAATTGCAAGGTGTTGAGTTGAAACGCGGCGAAATGTCGAAACGTGTCAAAGCCATAATCGAAAAACTTGTGAAAAAGTTTGTGCTCGAAGGCTTTAACGTCGAACAGATACGGGGTGAAATTATCAAATTGTACAAGTATATCAAGATGCGGCGTGACATGGAATTGATATTCCGCATCACTGCCGTTACAATGGACGGAATCACATTCGATGAGAAGCAAGATAAATACGTAACATCGAAATCACACATACAATCGAAAATTGCTTTGACATGGTGTAACTTCATACACGAAAACAATCTGGAATCCCGTTTCAAGCAACCGTTCGCCCGTCAAAAAATGTTGTATTACTATACCAAAAAGGGTGATGTTATGGGAATACCGGATGATGTGGACATCGCAGAAGTTCCGGGATTGCCTGAACCGGATTGGGACAAGATGATTAAACAAACACTTGTTAAATCAATCATGCGATACATTTACGAAGACAACAATTTCGAAGACATAGATATTACAAATTTCTTGTTAGGTGTGAAACGGTTGTCATTGACGACACTCGGCAAATCGTAAAATGTGTGGGATGCAGTAACAATTTGGAACACAATAACCATTATTTTTACGGCCGCACCCAACACGATAAATATCACAGGAAATGATATGTGTGAATGAATAGCACGCAAATATTACTTACAAAAGCATAACAAAAATCTTAACGGATATGGCTGCAACAACGCAAAATTTCGAAACATCTTATTCCGGTGTTCTTTCGGCTATTCGGGAAAAAATGGAAAGCGTTAAGACTTGCGAAACTATAACGGGAAATGAATTGCTCGGAAAAGCGTATCGCAGTCTCAACGAATCAACAACGCCTATTCTCGATTTGAAAGAGTTCACCACGAATGCTGAAAAGGTAGCGGAAGATGATGCTACTTTGGCAGACATCGTAAACTTCTGCAAATCCAAAGTAAAGACGGGAGATTTGAACTTCCTTATCAATCTCTGTAAGGAAGAACATTTCAAAGAGATGAACCGGATGTATCATCCCTCACCCGAATCAACGGTAGAAAGTTTCAAAGTGATGTTCACCGAATCACCTACTGTCATCGAACAAGGAATCAAAAACGGTATCTTCGATTCGATGAAATCGAACTTGCTCGGTGTTCTCAAACAAGAACTCAACGAACAAGACAAGGAAGAACGTACCGGACAAATACCGTCACAGACTGTTTCAGAACAAAACCTCAACGAATCAGTCGAAACGAAAGGTAATCTCATCAAATACGCACCTATCGGTGTGAAATTCGAAGATGCTTACAACAACGTTGTGCATCTCATGGAGAACAACGTTATCCGGTTTAATGAGGAAAACGGTACTGTTCACTGTCTTAACGAATCCGAAATTAAAGACTTGGATATTCCGGTTTCGTACCGTAGGCTCATGACTGCACTTACCCAACTGAAATACAATCCGCTGAATGAATCATTCACGTTGCGAGAAAACTGGGATTTCAATTTGGTGTTGCGTGATGGTGTTTGCACTGTGAACGGTAAAGAAATTTCCGGTAACGACATCAAACAATTGCTTCTCGAATCCGTACAGTGCTACGAAACATTCCCCGGCAAAGTTGAGGGATTCAACAAACTCGCTTACATGCGTGACGCAGACAATATGGTCATGCTTGTCGAGAATTTCAACAAGTTGTTGAAATATGACAATCTCGAAACTGTGAAGAATCTGAATGAATCTTCATACATCATCATAGACCGTCGAAACACAATTGTCGGTCACACTCCGGCTATCGTTTCCGCACACAAAATGGGCAACACCCCCGAAACGAACAAGTTGTTCGAATCATATTCTGCACTTAACGATTTCTGCACATCTGTACTCAACGAATCAATGGGTGATTTGTTCGCAAAACAAATCGAAAGCGAAGCAAAAATCGAATCAGAGCGTAACGAACACCTTACGAAACTCAACGAAGACATTGCCCAGCTCAATAAGGTAATTCGTGATGCGGAAGATGTTCGAGCAATCGCAGAAGAGGGAAGTCCGGCACGTCGTGAAATGGACCACAAACTGCACAGATTGAATGAATCACTTCGAGAAAAACTCGAACAAGTAAACTATTATCAGCATGAGTACGGTAAGTAAACCGTATTCATGCCGGTAATTTACCGGTAAACCAAATGTGTTATGAGTACAGATGTCGATATAATTAAAAAACGTATTGCGGAAGGTTCCGAAACAAAAATACTTTACATCAATCCACACAAAATGCGTAGGGTTTGGGATGAGTGTATGAAAAATGATGAATGCTCTCCCGAACTTTTGCATTATTTTCAGTTAATAGCTGAAAACTTTTCGAAAGTATTCTGGTACACAAACGAAATCGACCGTTTAGCCACTATCAATCATGCTTTGGCAGAAGCATGGATAAATTGGAAAAAATTCGACCCGCAGAGAACAGAAAATATTTTTGCATTTTTCACAACTTGCATAGCGAACTGGATGCGACAGTATTACAACCACTTGACAAAAAACAAAGAACGTCATATATCACTCGATGCGTTGTTGAGTTCCGTAAAGCGATAGTATTTCTGTCATCATCAAACGTATAAATATAGTGCGGACATACGTTCGCACTATTTTTTATATCGAATAAAACGGAACTATGTCATTACTCAATCCGGTTACAGATAAATTTCGCGTGCAGCTTATCGGTGCTTTCACGGATGACATTTGCGAGAAATACAATAACTATTTGTTCTCAAAAAATGCACCGCTGAAAGACATCGAAGAAAGTGTGTACGAAACAATCGTTGGTTGTACAACTCCCGGTTTCAATTTACCGACAAGTACTATCACGGGTGTTTCGAACGCTGCATCCGGTTCAAGACCGCAAACACCGTCCAACACAAATATCATCGTGCCACAGAATGCACCGATGTTGGAAACTTATGAAAGTACGACTTTCACATTAAATTGTAGGAATAACACTCTGAACTACATGTTCTTTTATGAGATGTTCTATTCCAATTACAATCCGGGAAATGAATACAGATTCATAACGATAGTTCTCGATATTTACGATAGTGCAGAAATACCGATGATGCGTTACAAATTCGGTAATGCGTTTCTTGTTGGAATGAACGGTCTCGAACTTGCTACAAATAACAATTTCCGTGAAGCAAGAACAATTGACTTACAGTTCACGTTCAACAGTTTAGATGTCGAATTTATCATTCCCGGTTTCAAAATGCCGGTAATGACGTTAAACCTCAGGTAACATGTTGGAGCAAGATAATTTAGTATTGTCAGAAATTGAAGTACCAACATCTGACATACAACGTGCGAGATACGATGTCGATAACATACCGTTTGTAGCTACCGTGAAAATCACAGAAGATATGGTCGGTCGTCTTGATACGTATATCTTGCGTCAGTATTCCACACTCATACCGTTACCGATTGTTCTCGATTTCAACGGATATTCTGATATTTCAGAAGTCAAAGCTGGTGCGGTTTTATCACTTCCGCACTTGTCGTACTTCAACCGGGAAATCAAAATCATACAAGACATCAATGACGGAGATTACGAAGTTCCCGGAATCAACAAACATGATTACGACAACTTAACCAAAGAAGAACATGCCGCAACAGTTCAGACGCAACAGTCTAAAACTGCCACATCAACTAAAACCACAGCAAATCCGAAACTCAAAGTTACAGTAAACAAAGTACATGCGGATTTGACAAAAGGAACGATTACGTTCTAAAATCATCAAACAAATAACTTTCGATAATGAACCCACAGGAAATTCTTTACAACATTCTCAAAAAGTTTTTCAACGATAATATCGGTCGAGGTATGTCATGGTATTCCGTTTGTAATGCGGTTTACGCACAACGTATGTTAGACCGTAAAATTATGTTCGGTGATACCGACATAATCGACATGTTGAGACAAATGCGAGAAGGAAGTTACATAACTGATGAACCAGTCGGCAAATGGAGATGCAGAAGTCAGATTCCGGATTTCGTCGATTACAATTTCTTGGTGACTGTCGCTTGTAAAGAATCGAACGTCAAACAGTTACAGGATGACAAAATCGATATGTGGAATCCCGAATTGGTTGATGTAATAAAAACAGAGAACAAAAAAATACGGAAAGAAAACGATGCTCTCAAAGCAGAGATTTACGAACTGAAACAGAACAAATCGAAAGTTTCAGAAGTTTCAAACATGGAAAACATATGTGAACCAAAACCAGTAAGGAAAAGAAAACCTAACAGAAACGACAACAATGTGTTTTCCGCACGCTTACTAAAACTCGTTCTTGATTATTCAGATACAGAAATGCTTGCATCTGATTACGTGCAATGCTATGATGAACTTTATGGGATTCCGGAAGATATGCAACGTAGGGATTTCTCAATCAAAGTTTACAACTTTCTCGTTTACAAAGCAAAGAACGGTTCTCTTGTGAAAGTGAAATCCGGTTTCTGTCCGAACGAAAATACCGAACAAGAATTACAAAAGTTGTTAGACAATGGCGTTAGTTTGTAAGCCACAAATTGAAGTAGATGAAATCGTTCTTGAAATGGACGAACAAAACGAACAAGGTGCGAAAGACATCATGCGTTCGTGGGGTAATCTTATGCCTGTTGTCAAAATAGGAGAACATGTTTTATCTGCTGGTGAACTTACATACTTCGAATTGAATGTGGGTATCGGAACCGTACCCAAATTCACTATGTCCGTATATGACCAATCGTTAATGATTCGAAAGAATCTCAAAGACGACATCGACAAATGTGTGGTGTTTATCGGTTTCAAAGATTGGTACATCAAATTCAACGGTATCATTCGAAATACGTATTCGGAAGCCGGAGACGAAATCCTTACTCTATCCGGTGAGTTACACAATGATTTGTTGTATTCTGCAACCGAACAAAAATCGTACAAACAACAGAACATTACCGATATTCTTACGGATGTTTGTTCCATTACAAAGATGGGATTGTACACTACGGACAACAAATGGATTAACACTGAACAGGAACAGGTTATCAATACCGGTATGCACCAAATCGATTTCTTCGAATACTGCATAGAACATTTCACAGAAAATCTATGGTGTATTGACCCGTTGTATCACTTTCACATCGGAGATGTTGAGGAACTTCGTAAACGTTGTGATTCAGGTGATTTGGATAAGTACACCCTTACCAATTCCGGTGAACAAGTACCTGAAACTCCGATAATCTTCACATCGAAGATATATCGAGAAGATGAAGAAAAAGAGAACGAAAAGATACAAGTAGATTTCTACACGATAAATTCGAACTTTACGGATATGTTGTTGCGTAACCATTCGCAAATGTACATCAATGACGAAGAACACGAAATAGTTACGGATGCAACACGCGGACTTGGAACGCAATTCTTTAACACATATCCCGGTAACGGTACGGATGACAATACAGGGTTTGTTGCGAAAGTTAATCCGTTGTACGAGGAACGAGTAAACAAACTTATTGGTGGAGTACTAATCGAACTGACATTGAAAAACTTGCTGTTTGAAATTTCACCGTTCGATGTAGTCGGTTTCGAATGTTATCTGCCACAGAACAACGGAGAACCGATGAAACTCGATGAGGAACATTCCGGTAACAAAATAGTAATCGGTTACTCATACTATTTCGAACGGCCCGTGTCTCAAAGAGACAGACTTCCGTCGATAACACAAAAAATACAACTTATCTGAACAACATAAATACCATACGGAATATAAGTAAAATCAAACATAAAATGGCAACAATCAATGTACTTTCCGGTTACAATCCGGCACAAAATAACGGTTCAATACCGGTTAGACCTGCACAGATTGCCGAAGTTTACACGAATGTAATCCGTCAATTTCTGAAACGTGCGAATGTCCAAAACGGTAAAGCTATTGCATACAAACGTTGGAATGCAACAACAGCAACTTTCGAAGATACCCCGAAAGGAGTTGGCGACGGATTATCAACAACCGGATGGTGTGTGAGTGCTTCATCTGCATTGCTCAATGACCCCATATTTCAAGAAACACTCACGTTTCGAAAAGCAAAAGCGAAACTCGTGTCGATTGACATACAGGAACGTTGGTACGGACATTGTTACAACGGAACACAAAACAAATGGCATACGGCAATTTTGCTGAACGAATCCGGTATTAACCTGATTATCGACATTACGTGTTCGCAGTTCTCATCGGATTTCATCAACAAATGGGTTTGGGATTTCCGTACATGGGAAGCTACTTTCCGTTCACAGTTCGACCGTCACGTACTTACTGACTGCGAAGACCATACACTGTCTCCGGCATCAATCAAGAATTACACATTCGGACTTAACCGGAATAACACCGTAGAAGAACATACACGTTATGCTAAAATCTTCGATTCATTACATGACTGTATCAACATAACGGATTCAGAACGGAGATTCCTTACCGAATTTTTCCTGTACAACTTCAACATCATCAACGAAAAGATTTTGTGTGAAACTCTTACCGCTGGTGATTGCGATTACATCGAGCAAGTAAACAAACTTATCGAACGAATGCCGTTTAAGAACATGAAAGACGGCATAGCGATTTTCAGATTCTCGAACAAACAGAATTTGAAAAACTGGCTGTCTCGAATGTTGAGCGAAAGCGCACTTCCCCAAAACACAATCGTTACCTCTTGCATGAAGTGTGCGTGTACAATGGCCGGTATCAGAGAGGAACAAATCAACGCAAAAGCAGAGCCGAAATGTGAATGGTATCTTGTGATTAACTTCGAGAACATCTTCGGTGTTGATTCGAATTTCTTGGAACTTGATTCCGTATATCTTCCGGCATTTACAGGTATCAACATTGATTTGGAATCTATCCAAAATTCCGGCAAACGAGTAATGGAACAGAATCCTGAAAACAATGTGTTCGACAAAGAAACAAATACTATTTTCTGCACAGTAAAATCAACCATGTAATGAAAGTACTTGTCATAATCGGTGAACTCCAAAAGTAACGGACAAATTCGATTCCGCTGTTGCATGTATCACTGACATATTATCGAAACTTGGTGACGCACAAGATACAACCGTTATATGTGTGGAACTGAAAGAATACGGTAAATATGCTTACAACGACGGTAACGATGTTGTCGTGAAAGATAATTTACGTTCTAACGGTTTCAATCCGGTTGTACGTGATACAATCCGAAAGAACAAGACATACCGTGAAATGCTGATGAATGGCGGTTTCGCACCGTATGAACAACGTGTTCTCGAACCGCGTCATGAACTGAAATACGCTTCATTGAAAATCCTGTCGTTGTTTGTTACAGAAAACAGTGATGCAGCAACAACATACGGGATTACCATACCGCATGTAAACGAAACTGTCGAAGAAAAGATAAAGGCATTCCTTACTAAAAACGGTATCAAGTTCAAAGAATACGTGAACACATGGAATTACGAACTGCGTATTTCTATGGCAGCTTCGAACTTTGACCGTTACAAGAAACTCGCTGACAAGTGTTGGCAGAAGTATCTCACTGACAACCGGAGCAAGTTCGAACACTATATGGATTTGGTTGAACAAGTCGATACAACACTTGTCAATCCGAATGCCGGTAGAACTAACTCTGTTGTAAATATCGATTCAAGCGCACAGAGTTACATGGTGAACATGTACAACAATTTCTACGTGTTTGACATTGATACAGAAATTCAAGCTATCGAAATTCTGTTGTCAGTTCAGAACAAACCGGAACTTGTGCGGGAGGCAATCTCCAAATACAGAAATGGAATAATGGGCAACATCGGCATAAACAACAAAGTTTGTGTTCGAGCAAGTGTACTTCTGAACGAAGAATATAAACGCATCAAGAAATGACAGAATATTTGTACAGGTGTTGTTCGTTTGAAGAAATCGAACAATACATCAAAACCGGTAAACTTACACCACTGAATTACGGTTACGTTTCGTTGTCAGAGAATCAAGAAATCGGAGAAGTTATGATGTCTCCGTTACACAAACTGCAACTCACTTTTGATAAACAGAAACTAATCGAATTAGGTGCAATAAAAGTTGAGTACACTGCAAATTGGATGGCCGCTCATCATGACGTGTTCATGAACATAACCGATAACACTGTGGTTTCTCTGAATACGGAAGAATTTGGAGAAGACGACATAATGGGTACGGAAGGGTATGAAGATATACGTATGATGATGGATGATTACCTCGACGGAAACACAGATGTCGAAGCTGAATTATCACAGATACTCGAAAATGAATTTGGAAGCGAAGAAGAATGGGTCATTCGGAGGATACCGGTTCTTCGAAAAGTTCTTCTCGACATTACACAGGCCTCACACAAATACTATGTCGAACCAGAAATAGAACGGCTCAAACAACTTTTGATACAATACTACATGTGATTGTTTATCGAAAAACGATTTGTGCAATAAATTAGATGCAGTGATGAAACATCATCACTGCATCTTTTGTTTTCGGAACATCAATAAATACCATAGACAAATTACATTGAGTATTCAATAGAAAAAAAACAACATGAAACTCTCGAAAAACATTGTCATTTCTGACAAAACGGTAAAGATTGTTGATTCCAAAAAATATGGAGGTTTCGTTGGTCTCAACAACAAACTGCAAGAAGATTTCGCAGCAAACGGTTTCGCCGATGACAGCATCAACTACAAAATTTGGGCGATAAACACCGAAGCGAATTTCCCGGAACAACACATGGCATACTCGCATTGGGACGGAATCCTCAATGAACCGGTTATGTCCATGCAAGCAATCACGAAAGTTTCGAATGAAACAGTGAAAATGTTTGCTGACGCATTTGCAGCAAACAAAAGTACACGAGGTTATTCGATGTTCTTGGGTGGAGAAATCGGTACGAAAGTCCGCGCTTTGCTCGGTAACTGCGGTATCATGTTATCGAACGAATACCGGTTGTTCATTGACAACACCGATTTTTACATCGGTTCATTCGACATCAAACGTGGGATTTACTTCACCGACGTTTTCGAAATCGCAGACAACAACCCCACATGGCGTATGGTATCGTCGTATTTCTATGACAAAGGAATACAGTTCTATTCGCTGGGCGGTGCCAAATGGTTTGGTGCTTTCAACCGCATCGAAGACTTCAACGAATTTTGGGAAAAACTCGGTGTGTACGACATTGAATCGTACGAACCTCTTACGGATAAAGCAAAAGAACTTTTCAGTGCAAATACGGAAGTAGCTGTCGAAGACGACCCGTCGAAACCGTCAGAGGAAACATACACAATTCTGAAACGTTTCGATTTGTTGGACAGAGAACCCAAATTCTACTACATGTTGCTCGACCGTCTTCGTCAGGACTGCCAGTATTTTATAGATTCGTCACATTCCGAAACAACATTGTGGGCGCATGACATCGATGACCAAATCAATCTGATGTACGCACTTTACGATATTGTACCGGAAAAACCTCAGTGGATTACAATCGATGAGATTGCAGAACTCGAATACAAAATGAAAGCAGCAACCGGAGAAACAGATGAAGACGAAGCTAATCTGTTCGATGACTATACCGGTATCTGTTTGGTTTCAGAGGATGACGGTCACGAAGTCATTGAGGTTTACGCTCCTTCGACAGACCCCACCATTGCAATCAACGAACTCGTAATAAACGCAAACGAACAAAGACCGTTCGCAACGGTATTGGCTACGTTGTGTATCAACGAGAATACCCGTGAAATCTGGTATGACGACAACAACATCGAACATGCTGAAATCGGTAAGAATCTGAACGAAATACGTAAATCAATTCAGAGAAAAAGACGTTCCACAGGTTTCTTGGAAGAACTCATCGACCTTACCGAAGAATCATATCCGGAGTTCTCTCGATTGTACGCTACGGTTTTTTATGGGTACTGAAATCAAACCGTCTGAAAGTTTCCTCAACGGAGAATATTCGTTCGGAGAATATGAGGCACAAATCGACACCGCTCATTCCATATTAAGTTTGGATGTTGTGAATGTCGAAGGTGATAAGGAAAGTGTTGTTTACATGCAAGGTGATGAAGCAGACGACGCAATCCGTGCAATCAACAAAATCTACATAACCGAAGAAAATATCACAGTCGAAGAAGCAATCGGTAAGTGGATGAATCTGTACTTGTAATGTTCGACATCAAGAAACAGCAACTAAACCAAAATTCTCGATACAAGCAGGGTTATTTCGACAGATATAACCCTGCAAAATATCGAGGAAAACGACCGATAGTTTACCGGTCCTCGTATGAACTTGCATTCATGCGAAAAATGGAAATCAATAATGCTGTTGAATGGTGGTCATCTGAAACCGTCGTAATACCGTATTTGATGAAAGTACGGAAAAACGGTAAATGGGTACAAGAACGTCACAATTACTACATGGACTTTACGGTTCACTTGCGGACAGGAGAAACCATACTTTGTGAGGTTAAACCGTCCAGCTTTGTACCGTTAAACGAATCTCAAATTTTCCGCAATCCTGAAAATTACAAAAACGCTTGCAAGTGGAAAGCTGCGATTGCTTACTGCAAAGCAAACCGTTTGCAATTCCGGATTATAACGGAGAAACATTTACAGACAAAAATTTTCTAACATGAACGTTTCAATATCGAGAAATTATCTCAAACAACTAACAACCAATAAGAGACCGTTGATATTCATTACAAAACGTAGTGACATGTCATCGATTTCCGTTGAGGTTTCAAACTTCGATGAACGTCTGTATGACAACATGTATGAGTTCATCGAAGACTACGTTACCGAAATGAATACGTTGTATGATGAAAAGAAAACGAAGTACTTCTTGATTCTCGACACGAAAAATTCAGATTGGTACGAAATCGAAGACAGCGCGGGTGTTGCTCTTTCTGGTATGCACGACATGACACGTGCAGAACGTAACGGAGTAACAGAAGTAATCGAACAATATCCGGATTTAGCTGCATATCTTTCTATTTGACATCCGTTTTTGTCATATTAAATAATTTTCGAGACATCCCAGAATTTTCTGGGATGTTTTGTATTTGCTTGAATATCAAGTAGTTACAAGGGCCTTGAAAATTCGGGCGACCTGCGGACTGAATCAGCAAAACTGAAAAGTCAAGTGCTTGATTATCAATCACTTAACTTATTAAAAATTTTTAGAAAGTCCGAAATCGGGCGATTTTCATTAAAAATCCCGTAACTCACTGATTATCAACAAATTACATTTGCTCTACAATCGAATAAGTACCTCGTCCGAATATCAATAACTCACTTTGAAAGTGACCTCATCAAACGGGCTAAAAATGCCCTTTACGGGCATGTCTTAAATCATTGATTTTCAGTAAGTTACGCAGTTCCACACTTCATCAAGCCGTTTTGAGTTCGTTTTCATCATTTTCCACACTCAAACCGGCATCACACATAAATATCTGGAATTTGCGTTACATTTGAAAACACTGGGAAAGCACAAATAATTTATGGCAGAGAATAATTTCGATGAACTTACCGCTAAACTTCTTTCGTCTAATATAGAAACATCCACAAAAGTAACGGAATCAGAACTTGAAGAATTTCGTAACAAACTGGTTGAGAAAGAAAAAACGGTAGATATATTTTCATCAGCAAATAAAGGTTACATCACCGCTCTCGACATTGATAATTCGAACAACGCAACGAATGATATTGTCGAAGAACGTGTGAATCAACATATAAAGAAACGTGTACGATTTATTATAAAGCGACTGAAAGAAGACCGGAAGATTCAAAACAATACTGAATCGACTGACAATCTTGTTTCTGATGAAGAAGTTAAAACCATTACGCAACAGGTAACTGATGATGAGGAAACGAAAGTGTTCCGACAACAGACTGTTGAAAATGTTCTGTCTCAAAAAACTAACTTCGGGGAGATGCGAAAAACAATGGAAGGCCTCAACGACCTCAATGAATTTTCCGCATCAATCGAAAAACTCGGTTTGCAAAAAGTCGATAAGTTTCTGACATACGAAGCAATCGTTAAACTGTCATTCAAATACAACAACATGTTTTTTGAAATGATAGACAAACGAAAGCAATCCGTACAACAAGCAATCAAAGCATTAAAGGAAAACAATTCATCGATAGAATCTGAAATACCGATGACATCAAACAACGGAATACGTAGTTTCGATGTTAATAAGGTTTTACAGACTATGGACGAAATGTATGATGTTACGAAAGACATTGATGACATCGAATTGTATGAGCGTTTCAACATGGAAACGAACATAGAATGGTCGCATCGTCTTTCATACATCTGTGGCAAAATGGTTGCGAACGGAGACAACTTTACTAATCCGGTAAATGAACATCGAAACTATTCGACAGGTCTCATTCAGTCACTTACCAAACACAACATCATCTCGAACAAACTGTTATACACGTTACTTGGTGACGAATTTGTTTCAACCAATAGAATAACGGTGTATGACAATATGTACGCCAATACCAAAACAAACAACAAAGTTTACGTAACTCGAACGTTGGGTGAATTGTTATTGATGATAACGAATCCCAAACTGTCTTCGATTTCAAAAGATTATCGTAAACAGTTGTACACATCTTACAACGGTACTCGTCCGTCGTCATCTGAATACTATACTTGGTCCGGTTTACAAGTATTCGATATTGACTTGAAAGAATGGGTTTCAGAGAAAAACGGTGACGTCGATAAATTGAAGAAAGCGATGTTCGAAAAGCTAACGGATTTTCATTGGTTTCTTTGGATATGCAAATCATCATCCGGACGAGGTTTGCACATCTATACCAAAGTAAGTCCGGCACATCACATCTACAATACACCGGAAGAAAACGAATACATTTCTCGATATTGGTACACTGTTTCATACGTAACTAAACTGAATATCGTTTACAGTGTTCTCAATGCGTTATCGAAAGAACCGAACAACGGAATCGAATTTGATGATGTGTTTGAGAATCCATACGTCGATAACACTGTGGGCCGTATCACTTCCGGTATTCGTATATCATACGATGCTGAACCGTTAGTGAATCACAACTTTATCGATTTACATCCGGCTGTTCTTCTCGGACAAACATTGGCTGGTCTTTCCCGTAAAGAGATGAACGAACTGTTTTTCCGTCAGGATGATTGGGAAAACTTTACAGACAACAACATTCGAAAAAGACAACCGAATTACATCAACACACGTTGGATTCATACAATTAACGAAGAACTTGCGGTTGGTGATTTGAAAACATTCCGTTCCAAACAAGAAACGGAATCAAGTGTCGATATGTCAAAGTACATCACTATCGGAGGTGATGCAACAGAGATTACACCAATGGAAAGACGGAAAATCAATTACGTTTCCCGTTACAACGTATGTAATACTCTTGCGGCATTGTTCGGCAAAGACGGATTGGACATTGCACACATATTACTTGATTCGAAAAGATGTGGTAACGTGAACGAAATCAATTCGTTCTATTCATGTGCATTATCGAACAAGAAACAGCCGTCAAAGTTAGGATTGGAGATTCTCAAAGAACACGGTATAATCAAAACTGTCGATGAACGTGTTACCGAAGTTGTTGAGGAAGGCTTCAAATTCGATTTGAAACGTCAAATCGAAAAAGCTGTCACAAATGAAATGGTACCGGTTGATTACGATATGAAACCGGACGAATACCTTTCGCATTACAATAACGAACTTCGTCAGAGAATAACAGGTTCGAAAATCAACATCATATTGTCGCCCCCAAACAGTGGCAAAACTGTCAAAATTTTGCAGTGGGCCAAAGAGGGCAAACGAATCTTGCTCGTTCTCCCATATATTTCCGTTATCAAAAACAAAGTCGAAACCGACAAAGACGTAACGGATTTATTTGATTGTTTCTACGGTACGAAAGACTTCCGGGATATAGAATACGGACGTAATATAGTAACAACCTTCGATAAGTTCTCGCGTGCTAATGCAGAGAAACTTGCGCACATGTTCGATTACATCTGTATCGACGAATCGCATCTTTTGTTCACATCATCATATCGTATCGAAACTACTTCGAACGCAGTCAAGCGTTTGAAAGAGTTGTACTACTATTCATCAAATGACCCGTTCGCAGCAAAAATACTTTTGTTTACCGGAACGAGTACGGGCGAGTATGTGCACTTCTCGAAAATCGGTAACTTCATAACGTTCCGCAAGAAATCACACACGAAACGTATGGAGTTTTTGATTTGTGATGATACATTGGATGCACTTACCCGTTTGAGTGCGAAAGCTGCCGACCTTATCAATACCGGTTACAAACTGTTGATACCGACGAACAAAGGAGAAATCTATTCCGAGAAAGTAATCGGTATGGTCGAATATCTTCTGGGACGTAATGTCAAATACGGTTACTACAAACGTTCCAATTCAGAAGAGGAAATCTGCCGAATGATTAACGAACAGAATACGGTAGGTGATTACGACATTGTGTTCTGTTCAAACTATTTGTCTGTTGGTGTCGATATTGTCGATAAATGCGAATTTGCATCGATATATCTCGGTGCGTTTTCCGGTTATGAAATCGAACAATTCAATGCACGAATACGTCGTACCGGTATTCGTTCGGTTTATTGTTTGCCGACAAATGACAGTAGCGGTCATACGAACATTCTGTTAATGGAAGAACCGAATTTGGTGCTGAAACTTACGGACGAAGACCAGCTGAAATTTATCGATGACAAATCGATTGCTATGAAAAAGCAAGATGTTCTTGCACAGTATGACCCAATCACAAAACGGATAACAACTCCCGGATTTGGTGTGGTCAATGGCAAAATCGATTTCAGACTGGAAGAATATGAGTTGGTAACATTCGAAGACAAATTTACGGAAGTCATGACGCATCCAATTAAGGTTGCTCGTGAACTTGCGAAATACGGTTACGAAATATCCGTAAGTACAGAGTTCGAAGGTCTTTCGAAGACAGAACAAGAAGAACTCCGTAAAGTCGGTATCGCATCTGCACGAAACGAGAAGATTCGAAAACACACATTGTTGGTCGGAACGTATCTCGATTTGATTCAACAAAACACATACATCAACACAAACGGTTTGGAGTTTGTCGGTTTAATAGAATGGATTGCAAAGCATCCGGATAAGATTCAGGAAGACCGTGATTGTGACAAATTCGTGTATGTTGAATGGGATGTATTCGCCACACCACAAATGGTTTTTGTACGTTCGAAAGAAGCACTTGACAAGATGCTGAAACCGGCACGTCACTTGATTCGAAGATATTCCGTTAAACGTTGTATCGACATAATCAGTGAATACGTGAACGAAGACGGTGTGTTGTCTGTTAAAAAGTTCCAGCGTGCAATAAATTTGTTGAAACTTATTGACAGTTCTGATGCCGGAGAACTTTCGGAAACGCTTATGGTGATGATGAATAAAATGTATGAGTTTGTTGATACATTTGAATCATCACCCAGCTACTACATGTCGTATGAGAATTACCGTACAATGATTGACGGCTTCACCAATCAATATTTGGAAATGCTCGGTATCACTCTCCACACCGAATATGGTTTTCAGAAAGTACGTGATTCGATTACAGAAATGTTGCAAGACATCGCTACAAAATCAACATCCCAAAAAGGTGTGCGTTTTTCGTACAACAAGCTACCAGAACAAAACTCATCCGCTGTGTTGAATCGTAGAAGTATCGATACACTTGTGGAAAACATGTTCAAACTCAATTCGACACTCATTGATTCCGAAAGCAAAAAGGTACGTAAACGTCATATTGTTTTGGAGAAGCAAGAATTTTGATATTCTTTGGGAATTTGCAGTAAATGGGAAAGTATGGGAAACAGTATAGATGAAGTAATCATACCAGATAATAAGGACACGCTATCCACACAAGAACAGGAAAACGTTATCCGCAACACATTCGGTACTTCTGCGTTACCAACGAAATATGTTGCTGACCCTCAGAAATACATCGAAGATACAATATCGAGAATAGACGGTTTCGATGTTCGGTGGTCTTCACTTATCACAAGCAATCCGATTCTGTTTGAATCGATTGATTACTTGCGTGTCAAAGCATACGTAAACGAAACAATCACGCAAGAAGAAATCGAAGCATACAAACGAGGAGACCTCAGGGAATGTTACGCTACATTCGATAACATGCTGGTTTGCAATCTCAAATACTTCAATCGTATCATCAACTTTTGTACGATGATATTTGCACACTACATCCGGTTAGATGACGATGAAGTAATCACAGAGGGTATGGAAAAGTTACCGTATGAAGTCGATATGACACCGACAAAAATATGGTGCTGTGCCTTATCAAGTCCGTCATCTACTGTGTGGGAATTGCAATACGCATGGGGAAATCCCAACAATTGTGTAGCTATCAAACCGATAAAATCTTCGACGAAATCAGTGCTTGAAGTGTCATGGCATAGATTGTACAGAAATCCGGTTTTCGCTCGATTCACAGAATTGTGTGCGTTGCGATGCGGTACTTACGGATTTCGTACAACACTACTTGCAGACATCACACCGAACAACACACTATCACGTGTTTGTAAAAAATTCACGTCTGCATCCGTGGCACTTTCGGAAGAACAACTCGAAACAATATGGGATTACATTGTCGAATCAAATGCGGTTCAGCAATCCCTATACAACGCACTCGAACGATGTATGATGAAATTGTTTAACAATGATACTTCGATGTTCGGTGTGTATGTGTTTGCGAATGACGTGTTTATTCACACGGCAAAGTTCTCGTTGAGAATCCGGAAAGATGAAAAAGGAAAACTTTCAAAAGAGTACTTGTCGAATAGCTATGAGTGCTTTGCTGCCGAACCGATATTGGCCGAATCAGTACGGGAACAGATAGCTTGGGCAAAATATGAATTGCCCGTAAAGTTTCAATATGACAAAACCACACTCACTTCGTTACTTACTAACATGTTGAACAATGACTATCATAGCATTACATGTTTGAAACGAATGAACGAATACGGTGTAGTTTCGAGAATACGATTTATGGGAACGTTCAACAACGTAATCATCAAAGAAGAACTGATGAAAGACAACAACGTTATCAAATCGTATCAAAAAGTGTTGTCGAAACCGAATGCTGCCTGTTACATAATCGAGAGAGGTTATTACATCTTTGGTTTGAATGATGACGTGTACAAATTCATGTCTGTCGAAAACATAAATCGTTCAAACATCACAGAGCATTATTGCAATTACGCTGTACCTGTTCTGAAATACATGTTTGACATTATCACACAGCATGTGAAATCAAAGAATGACATTATCGACATTATGATAGCCGGAGACATACCGGAATATCGCCTCAACAATCGCAACATTAAATATACATCTCTTGTCAAAATCGAAGCACGACAAATGATGAATAACATAATGTTGCGTCACCAATCATCGGCTGGCAAAAAGACATATTGGAAAGTAATCGAAGATTAACATATAACTCAAAAATAACATGAACATACTTTCATTGTTCGACGGTATATCTTGCGGACGTGTTGCGTTAGAGCGTGCCGGAATACCTGTGGAAAAATATTTCGCATCTGAAATTGAGATGCAACCTATCCAAATATCGAAGATGAATTGGTCGGACATCATACAACTCGGTGATGTAACGGCATGGGATGCTTGGATTCGAAGACTACCTAAAATCGATTTGTTGATTGGTGGCTCACCATGTTTCGTTGCAGGCACGAAAGTAATCTGTAAATCCGGTGTGAAAAACATCGAAGACATTGTGGTTGGTGATGAATGTCTGTCACATGACGGAGAGTATCATCGTGTGTCTGCAATCGGAAACGAACTGAAAAAAGTTTGGGTGTTGAAAAATCCAGCATTCAATGGATTCGAGATATATTCGACAGAAACTCACCCGTTCTATGTCTGCGATGTTTCAACCGGTAAGATTTCGAAAAAGCCTTTGTGTGTACTTACTGAAAATGACTTTATCGGTTTAAGAAAGGAATACGCATTGCCCGAACAAAACTTTCTTAAACTCTATCCCAGAAACGAAGAATACAAAGCTATCGATTTTTGGGTGAAAAACAGCACCATAGTAAATACGGAAACGTATGCTATCGTGTACAACATCACTGTCGATGACACTCACACATATTTTGCCGAAGGAGTATTGGTTGGAAACTGTCAGGATTTGAGTATGTTGGGTTCCCAACGAGGTCTGGTTGAGGGTTCCGGTACTCGTTCGTCTTTGTTCCACACCATGAAAGCAATCTACTTTTGGTTGCTGAAAAACAACAATCCGGATTGCCATATTTTGCTCGAAAACGTATTCACCAAACCGCAGTGGGAACAAGCAATTACGGATGAGTTGCGATTGGCTGAACGAATGGGTGACGGTTATCAGCCGACGAAAATCAATTCAGCATTAGTATCGGCACAAATGCGTCCCAGAAATTATTGGGCATCTTGGCACACAACGGTACCGGAAGACAAGAACATCAAACTGCAAGACATTCTCGAACACGGTTTTGCATATCAAGAAAAATCGAATGCGTTGCTGAAATCTTACACAGGTAGTTCGGTTATTCATTCCTTCAAATACAAGGTGAACACTCTCGTTGCAGAACCGGCTGAACCTGATTACAACAATCACGTAAACAACAAAACATCGAGAGCGTTTCAAGTAACCAACGGTTACGTGGAGATACCGGTTTTGAATGCTCGAACGAGGATTGGTACAAGAGAGTTCGAGAAATATCATTTCCCTGTTACGCTTGCTGACGGCTGGTACACGTTCCGTGAATTTACCGCACGTGAAATGGAACGTCTGCAAACTTTACCGGATAACTATTGTAAGAATGTTCCTTTGAAGTGGGTGCAAGAAGCTACCGGAAACGGATGGACTGTGGATGTGATAACACATCTGTTCCGGGATTTAGTAAAACAATATCCGCACTTCTTACAACCATTACACAAATAGACATTAAGCATTCAAACGGTAGAAATTTCATGTAACGAATTTCTACCGTTTGCTTGTTTCGTGAATGTATATGCACTATATTGTTCAGTATATCACAAACACCAAAATTTTTCAGTATGTCACAAGACACAAAACAAATCGATGTTATCAAACTGATGCAGGCTTACGCTGCACAGCCGTCGAACGAACTCCGGTCTGCCCTGAGAAATGTTCGGGAAACACCGTATCAAACTGATACCGTACATGTTTCGAGCAGACTGTATTCGGATGTACTCGGTATCATTACCGACGTAAACATTACGGATAAAGTCAAAATCATTTCTCGAAAACGTATGCTTAACATTGCCCGTAATTTCCGGAATCTCACCGAGAAAATCAACAACTTCCCTTGTGTTACTACCGGTAATGTCACTCTCAATATCATTTGGAACTACATTGACAGAATCGATTCGACCATACGTAAATGGGTTGAACTGCACAAGGACTATACGATGTTCCGGAATACCAACAACGAACCGATGTTCTACATCAATTCGGACATTGTAAATCTCATTCGTGAGTTCGAATGCTTGACCGGTATTCCTGTGGGATTTTTCGAAGATTCTTTCGGAAAATATCCGGTAAGTGAAATTCGAGAATATGCAACTCGTATCGGTCTCATTCAGCAAATGATGTATGTTTACGGTCATGACCGAGCATCGCACTACGGCCGGATTAACGCGGCACTTCTTTTCGCTCCTCGTTCGAATGACAACAAACACATTTATTTGAACCGTTTCTTCGAACACGAAATGAAACGAGAACTCAACGATTGCGAAAAGTATCTCGAATCTCTCGGTGTCAAATACGGAGAGAAAGACATCGACATCGAAGACAAAGAGAAATATACATGCTCATCTTTCGTTTGCAACATGGGCATTCACACCTTACAGAATCCGGAAATTCTGTTCAATGAATACGGAGACATCTCGAATATCGGTGTGAAAGAAATGCAAGAAATCGAAGAATATTTCTTCGACGAAAACTACGACAGAGTTATCGAGATGCTTTCGACTTATGCACTGCCGTATGATTCGAATTGCGTTCAGTTTGTACTGTCTGCATTCAAAACGATTGTAGATGAAGCGGAAAGTCTCGAAGAAATGGCGGAAATCTTCTGCAAGAAAATCGAAGACACTTCGCTCGTTAGCAATCTGGAATATCGTTTCCTCAAAGAAACGATTTACAACGATGCAGAAAATCTGTTGGCGTTGTGGCAGTACACACAAGATTACATTTTCGCTGTGTACGTAGCGTATCTGTATTCTATCAAAGATGATTCAATCGAACAAGTTTCGATTAAGTACAACATCGAAAACCTGTTGGAAAACGGTATCAACAACTGCGATGAACATTCCAAACTCAACACTTACAATCCGTATGGAGAAATCATAGAAGATGATACGGACGAAAACAAACCGGATGATGATTGGTGTGACGATGATTGTCATCTGTGTTCTGCGCGGAAGCGTTGCCCGTTGTATGCCGCACACAAATACACAAAACAAACCGGAGATGAACCGAAAGATGACGAAGTAAATATCGAACATCTTACAACAGAGCATTTCGGCAATGGTACGTTGAAAGTGTACCACGTCAAAGCCGGAAAAGATACAAACATTATCGATGTAATCGAAGCGTCCATCAAAGAAATCAACAAATGATACACAACAGTTTCGAAGAACAGTATGTGGAAGCACTTGACCGTGTTTTACACATGGGAATCGACACAGGCGACCGGACTAAAACCGGTCGCCGCCGTGTCCCTAACGTGCAGTTCCAAATCAAATGCAACAAGACAAATCTTAATGAAATCGAATTACCTGTTCTGAACGGTAAACGGGTTTTTCCGTTAATGGGATGTAAAGAAATGATGTGGATGTTGTCTGGTGACACAAACATCAAACGTCTCGAAGAAAATCATGTAACGTATTGGCGAGAGTGGGCCGATGAAAACGGCGACTTAGGGCCGGTTTACGGTCATCAATTCCGTAACATGAACGGAGCAGACCAACTCGCATACATTGCGGAAAAACTTGTTCGAGAACCGATGAGTACTCAAATGCTCATCAATTTGTGGAACGCCGCAGACCTTCCGGCTATGGCGTTACCGCCGTGTCATTTCTCGTACTACTTTCAGGTGTTACCCGACGAAGACACGGGGAAAAATGTTCTCAATCTGCATTTGGTACAACGTTCAGCCGATGCGTTTTTGGGAGTTCCGTACAATGCTATCATGGCATGTTATTTCATGCAGCTTATGGCAATAGCATACGGATTTGAACCGGGAACAGTATTCTGGACTTGTCACGATTTTCACATTTACCACAATCATTTCGACGCGGTAAATCGATACATGTTCAACATCAAAGAAGACGCATACAACACATGCGGCGTAAGTTCGCGCCTGTATTTGAATGCTGAATCTATGGAAATGCTTATCACACAATATCCGTATGAACATCCCGTAGCAAGACTGGACAGATTCATCACGCATTCTTTCGATGTGCATTTCAAGAACATGAAAGTCGAGACGCCAGCGGGTTACGGTGTGATTGTGGCTGACATAGCGGTTTAGAAATTTCTCGAATCAGAAATAAATTCACATTTGTTTGGTGCATACTTTTCGATTCAAAATCTAAAAGTATGCTTTTTAATACTCTCGAAACATTGAATCTACGTGCATTTTTCGAGACAAAAATCACGTAACTTATTGATATTCAGCACTTAACTACGGGGCTGAAAATGCCGAATAGGGCAGGGTCGGGTAGGTTGTCTCGGAATGACCGAAAATTAAGTGCTTGATAATCAATGAGTTACAAAATCGGGAATCGGTCAAAAACACGTAACTCATTGATTTTCAAGTAGTTAGCATTTTTAGTCGGGTGATACTCTGATACCCCCTTGAAAATGGCCTCGTCAAATTGGCTGAAAAGGGCCTTAGCGTGGATTCTACGGCCTGTTTTTCTTCACTTAACTACTTGATAATCAATAAGTTATGTAACTATTTGATTTTCAACACGTTACAAGCGAAATTTCGCCCCGTAGAATGCCCACAAAGGCCCTTTTTAGCCCTTCTGACGAGGCCATTTTTGCAGGGTACATCTATATACCCCCATGATTTTTCATAACTGCTTGATTTTCAAGCACTTAGCGATTTTTCGGGATTTTGGCATTTTGTAACTCATTGATTATCAAGTACTTGACTTTTCGGCGGTTCTGAACCCCTTACCGAACTTGCCTGCTAAGGCCATTTTTAGACCCATAGTTAAACACTGATAATCAATGAGTTACATATTTTTCGATTCAAGACCGGAAAATTCTGTCTCGAATTATGTAACACAAAAATATGTGTTAGATACGTAAACAAATAAAATATTCAAAGAATGAAACACACTATTATTCACACTGCGGACATACAGGTTCAAGTCCGGGAGAAGAACTTACGTTCTTCGTATGAACACTGTTTGTCGAACATCACGGAACATCTCATCAAAACAAACGCTGACATTTATGTTGTTGTCGGTGATTTGTTCGAATATGCACAGAGCAACGATGCAGAAAAATCAATCATATACGAACACTTTTCGAAAGTGTTATCCCTTGAATCAATCAAGGAAGTCGTTATCATGTGCGGTAATCACGACATCGAAAAAGAGCGGAAACGGATTGATGTACTCGAATCGGAGAATAGCATCAACACGTTTTACAATCTCATCCGTGCGCTCGACAAACGTTATTCGAACAAACTTACCTATCTGAAATATTCCGAACTGCGTCCGTCGGTTGCAGCACCGAATCTTGTGTGGTGTCCGTTCTCACTTGAAGATAATATGGCCTTACGTGGTAAGGAAATCAATATCGAAAGCGGTAAGAGATACATTACACTTTTCCATGACATTCTGAAAGAGTATGCGTTAGAAGCAAAACTTCCGCTTCGAAAAGAACGCATGGAATCTCTCGTGTCTGTTACGGAATTTCCGTCCGAACATATTTTGGCTGGTGACATCCACGTAAATTGGAATTGCAACAACGGTAAACAGTTCTGGTACCCCGGTTCTCCGATACAACGTAATTTCGGAGAAGGTACGTATTGCAAAATCGCGGACAAATACATCGTTGTCGGTGCGGAGCGTAAATCATTGAAGCATTATATCTTCGATGATGAATCACTTTCATTCGAACAGCAACCGGATTTGCTCATGCAGGATTACGTATCTTATATCACAATGGAAGTGATGCAGCAAGCATCATTCGAACAAGCACGTGATGCAATCACCGAGATACTGAATCTGCAACAAGTCCGGTACGGTCTTAACCAGACATTCATCAAACTCAAACTTTCGAATCTGTTCACCGAACATGAACTCGAACTTCACAAACTCATTACATCGATTGTAACGCAACAAACCACAGTACCCGTAAACATCGAGATTGCGTATAACAAATTCGTACAAGCAAATACGGAAACGAATGTCGATAAGATTCTCGGTAATGAAACAGTCGAAGCTGATGCGGCATCTGATAACATCGTGAACAGCGAAGCATCTACCGTTGAAACACCGGAAGTTACGGCTGAAAGTCTCGTACTTGATTCGACCAATCTACGTAAGTTGTTCTTGTATGTTCTTGAACAACGCATGGAGATTCTCATCAAAGAAAATCCGGGTCAAACAGATTTCATCGAGAATGTTTACAAAACAATCGTGGAGTTGTTCGATTCAGAACTCGAACATTCTTTGGGAGATACGAAGAAAGTGTCTATCCATTTGCAATCAATCGAATGCAATGCGTTTCAGATTCTCGGTGCAAACAAAATCAATCTCGACATACCCGGTATAGTACGGATAACAGGAACTAACGGTATCGGTAAAACCACACTCTTTTCGATGTTGAGATGGGCAATACGTGGACAGTTGTATGAGGGTATGCCGAAAAACACCGTCAAGAAAAACACGATGCTTGTGTTCAACAACAAGCAACCGGACATCGACGAGATTTACGTGAAGTTCGTGTTCACTCTTAACGAACGTGTAACAGTAACAGTTATCCGTACTGCATCAAGAACGTGGAAAGCCAAAACAACGGATGAACAAAAACAATCGCTGAATTGGCAGGATTACGTTTCCGGTGTTACTACAACACTAACGTTACAGACTTCATCCGATAAAGGTGAACGGTCTTTCAACGGTGAACAAGCACAACAGTTACTCGATTCTTGGTACGCACAAACACCGGAAACGATTATGTTCTTGAATCACTCGAAGATTGCATCGATTCTCAATACTGCACCGAAAGAACTCAACCAAACAGTACTTGATTTCATCGGTGTAGATTATCTCGAAGTGCTCGAAAGTCGTTTGGACGAAGTGAAAGATTCGCTTGCTGTTGCTCGACCGAAAAGAAACCGGGATGTTATTCTCGAAGACATTCGCAGTACTGAACAACGGATTACTGATGAAACAAACAACCGTATTCAGTTCGAGAAAGACTTACAAGACTTACGGGAAACAGCAGAAACACAACAGAAAACAATCGATGAAATAAGTTCTGTAATAGAGAATTACGGTAACGTACCGGAAATGATTTCCGAAGCAAATGCGAATCTGAAAACCGTTAGTGAATCGATTGATACATTCGAATACAAAGAACGTAAACCGTTACTTGAAAAAGATTTCGATGTTCCCGAAGAACCAGATACTTCTAAACTCGAAGAAGAACGGGATGCTGCATCTGATGCTATCGCTTTGCTTACGGAAAGTAAAACCGGATTGCAAAAGGAACTTGCCGATACGGTAAGTGTGATAATCGCAGCTTACGATGAAAAGATTACCAAAGCACAAGACGGTATCAACAATTACCAACATGTCATAAGTGAAAAGCGTGCAACCTTAACAGTTTCGGAAGAACATATCCGGAAACTCAAAACAAATCTGTCTAACACTATTTGTCCAACCTGTCATCGTCCGTTTGCTGATGACGAACAACATGCGGCACAGCGAAAAGAGTGGGAAGCAGAAATCGAGATGTACGAAAAGGGAAACGAAGAAATCGCAAAAGAGATAGAAGTTTTCGAAAGTACACTTACCAATTTGCAAAAGGTTATCACCGAATTACGGAAGCGAACGAATCTTGTTCACCAATACGAGTTCGAACAGATAATTGCTGTTGAGCAATCTCCGAAAATCAAAGAACTACTCAACACCGCTATTGAAACAACCGGTAAGATAACGGCAAAAGACAATGAGATTTCCGAACAAACACAGAAACGTAATTCCGCACAAATAGACTTAACCAACATCATCAATGATTACGGGAAGCAAGTAACGGAATACAACCGGAAACTTCAAGAACTCAATGCGGAGAATGAACGGATTCAGAAAGAGAACGAAACGGTCGATGAACACAACAGAAGCATCGAGAAATTCAAGATGCAGAAAGAACAAATCGAAACAACCATCCGTAATCTCACAGAAATTCAACCGAAGTATTTCGAAGCATTGAATGCCCGTAACATTTACAAAAACAACTTACAACAAACGAACACGGAAATAGAGGGAACATCGAACAAAGACCGGGAAGCACAACGGATTGTAATCGAACAAAACAGTAAGTTGTCCCAGCTCAAAGACGAAGAGGAAGCGTACACAAAATATTTCGTGAACAACACGATTTACAAAATCTACGACCGTCTGATTAAGCAAGACTTCAAATCGATTGTGTTCGAGTACTACCGGAACTTCCTCAACAACAATCTGAATAACTTGTTGGAAGAACAGAATTTCAAATTGTTCTGGAATCACAACAACGAACTCTATATGATAGACTTGCGTAACGGTAGGTGTTCGTACACTCCTGTCCAGCTTGCGTCCGGTATGGAAGTTTCATTCTTGGGATTGTCTCTCATTTACACCATGTCATGTTTGAACATCAAGAATCACATTTCCCATATCTTTCTCGACGAAATCGGTGGTTCTCTGAATGACGGGAAGAATCTCAATTATGAAGCGAAAAACTATCAAGAGTTGTTCGTTTCGATTCTGTCGAAGTTTACCAATATTACAATGTTCATAATCGACCACACGATTAAGAACATGTATGAAACGGTAACGTTTGAAGTGCAACCAACCGAAAGCGGTTCGAAATATGTGGAACTGTAACTATTGATTATTTTATGTGTGTGAACGCGGACATGTATTGGCATAGATTTTTCAATACATGTCAGCGTTTTTATATCCCAGAAATATTTGCGCTATATTGATTGCTAAATTGTATGGAGATACATACATCATAACACATTTGAGAATATGAGTTTTGCACCGACAATAATTGTTTGTTCACGTAAGGAATTACAAACCAAATACGCAGAAGCACTGAACGCTCGAAGCAAGCGTGGTTGTAACATAATCGGTTGTTTCTCATCACATGATGCAGAACTCGCGGATAAGTGGCGTGATGAGTACAAAATCACAACTGTATGTTTTGATGATATTGATACATCAAAAAACTTATCATGTTGTTATGACCCAACATCCGGTACGCTTTCGTTCAAACTTCCACCGAAATGTATTTTGTTTGATGACAAACATGCACAGACCATTATTGATGCGATAAAGAACACTACCAATCTGTTGAATTGGGTTGTGTTCTGCGATGTCGGTGTGTCTCGTTCTCCTGCGATTGCGGATTTCATTGCACGAGTACTTTCACAAGCTGCAAATATTTGGCGTATTCATTACGAATTTATGTTGGAATACGCATATAATGTTCACCCCAACGGTTTGGTTGTTTCGATACTCAACAAGTATTATGCTGAAACCGTTGAGGCATTGTCTAACAAAATCAGAAAGTGATGACACAGAAAAATGAAAAACGTTACGTACAATCTTCGAGAATAGAATCTTTTGAAGAATTTATTCGAGATTCTAAAATCGACAACAAAGCAACAATTTGCAAAAGAACAGCCGGATGGATATTGGTTCTTTTATTGTTTACAATCATGTACAATGTTGGCATTGCTTACAAATTGGATGTTGCAAAAATCGATTTACGTGAGAAAGAAAAAGTAATCGATTACGTACAACAAGAACTTGTCAAACTTAAACAGCAACACGAATTTGTTGCGGAAGTTACAAAACCTATAACCGGTTCATCTTTGGTAGAACTCATCGAACAGATGAATATTCAACATCCCAAAATAGTAGTTGCACAAGCTATCATCGAATCCGGTCATTTCAAATCAAAACTGTTTCAAGTCAATCATAACTTATTTGGTATGCGCAAAGCATATCAACGACCAACCACACGAATACCGGCTAACATAGATTTCTATTACGAATCTTATGCGTATTACCACAATTGGCAGTACAGTGTTTTTGATTACGCATTGTGGCAATCGTCATTTGCTCGAAATCTCTCTGAAACAGAATATCTTGATTTGCTAAAACGAACATACGCCGAAGATGACGAATACATTTCGAAAATCAAAACGATTATTTCCGGATGTGATTCGGCACAAGATATAATTACCAAATTTGGTTTGTAAGATACAATCATAACATTTTAAGTATGCACAAAGATTCAGAAAATTCAACCGGTAATGAATCGATTTATCGGGAGAACGTAAAACAGTATTTCAACGGAGACCAATTAGCGGCTGACGTATGGTGGCAGAAGTATCGAGCAGAAAATGAGATACATCCCATACAAATGGTTAATCGGTTGTGTGATGAAATAACAAAATACGGCCAGAAGTGGTTAAGCGGCTGTTCCCGGATTGAGAAAGACCTTTCCGAATATGGTAAGGAACTATTCCTCAAATACTTCGATACCAACAACAAAGAAAAGTATTTGCGTGATGTCGTGTTTAAGAATCTCGACGGTTTCAAACGCATCATTCTCGGTGGTTCGATGAACTCCGGTATCGGCGTAAATGATTACTCATCGCTTTCTAACTGTTTGGTGTTAGGTGCACCGGAGGATTCATACGCTGGCATTCTTTGGAAAGACCACGAATTAGTTGAGTGCATGAAACGTCGATGTGGTGTCGGTATTGCACTTGACAACATAAGACCGTACGGTTCAGTTGTGAACAACCAATCGAAGATTTCAAGCGGTGTTGCACAATTCATGGAACGTTTCTCGAACACAACAAGGGAGTGCTCGCAGAATGGAAGACGTAAAAGTGTTCTTCGTGTTTGCTGATAAATTCATTACGAAATAAGTCAAACATCATTTCAAACAGAAAATTACTATGAGTAACAGAGTATGTTTTATGACAAAAGAAGAACTTTCGAGTTATCTTTCAAAAGGGTTATCAACACACCAAATTGCAATCGAAAAAGGAATTAGTTCAAATACAGTATTGTATTGGATTAGACATTACGATTTGCAAACAAATTTCAGTAAATTACCACCCCTTCATCTTGACAAAATCGAGACAAAAGAATGGGCATACTTTATTGGATTCGTGTGTGGTGACGGAAGTATTACTGAAACAGAAGTCGTCGAACTAACATTGGCACTTAAAGACAAAGAAATTCTTGATTTTTTTGTTGAGCATCTTTTCAGTGACAGTAAAGTACGAATAAGTTTGACAGAAAATCCGGAACAAAGAAGAAAACCAAGAGCAAGGTTGATTCGAAAAATTGTCGGTATTAAAAAATTTTATGGTGGACGATTGAAAGAAGACCGTAATTTACCGATTGTTTCTCCGCATTTAGTGCGTTATCTTGTTATGGGATTTTTCGATGCAGATGGGTGTATAACATGGGGAAGAAGAAAAGACCGCAATCGTGTTTGGCAAAAAGTTATGTTCAAAAGTTGCGGACATAGTGCGATGGTCTCACTGCAAAAAATTCTTCTCAAATTGAAAATTTCTACAAGAATGTCTGTTACACAAGGAGCGTATGTTTTGGAGTTTTGTGACAAACATGAAGTTCTGAAATTTTTGGATTGGTTATACGCTGACAAATCTTTCATCGTACTAAAAAGAAAATTCGAAAAATACAAGGCTCTGCGTCTTGAATTGGGTGAAAACGAGGAAGGTGTAAATTTGGGAAATTTACAATAATCTCGTGGCAAGGCCGGAAAGCATTTCCGGAAGCTGTACAGACTACTTGATGTTTGGTAATGCTCCAAACGTAATACAAGTTCAGTGCCCAAGCGTAACACAGGATTTATCCGTTACGTAAGAAATAGTCGAAATAATGGGAGCCTTAATGCAATCATTAAGTTGTTTGCATCCCGACATTGAAAATTTTATTAAAATCAAGCGTGACAAGACAAAAGTAACCGGTTCAAACATATCCGTAATGATTACGGATGAGTTTATGAAAGCTGTCGAAGAAGGTACGGATTTCATTTTACGATTCCCGACAGACAAACCTGTTCCTGAGCACATCAACACTTCTAAACTTGAATATGATGTGTTGTTTCACGACGAAGTAAGCGGTATGTACTTCAAACGTGTCGATGCAGAACGCATTTTTCAAGAGTTCGTGCAATCGAATTGGGAAGGTGCAGAACCCGGTTTGTTGTTCGCATCAAAACTGTTGAACTACTCTCCGGACGGAGTTTATCCGAATTATCGATACGTATCCACAAATCCTTGTTTCGACATAACAGCAACAGTGCTTACACCGGACGGAATCCGGACAATCGGTGACATTAAAGTCGGAGATACTGTTTGGAGTGAAACAGGATGGACAAAGATTGTCCGTAAACAGTCATCCGGTGTGAAACCAGTTTACCGTTATGAAACAAATAATGGTGTTTTTGTCGGAACTGACAATCATCGAATAGTTTCTAACGGTGTTAAAATAGAAGTTAGATTTGCAACATTCATCGATGCACTCAAAGACTGTAACGGTTCATACTACAACGGAAACAAAGAACTCGAAGAATACGAAAATGAAATAATCGGTGTTTATCCGCTTGGAGAAAGAGAAGTGTTTGATGTTACCGTTGATAATGAAACACATACGCTTTGGTCAGGTGGTTTGAACGTATCGAACTGCGGCGAACAACCGTTGCCCGCTTACGATTGTTGCCGTTTGCTTGCATTGAACATGTCCGGTTTCGTTAAGGAAGCGTTCACAGATTCTCCCGAATTTGACATGGATGAATGGTATCGTGCATGTTATGAACAAATGATTATCGGTAACTTCATTGTCGATATTGAATCGGCATACATCCAACGTATCATCGATAAAATCGAGAACGGAGACGGCACACAAGAATTGAAAGATTTCGAAGCGAATATCTGGAAGAAAATCAAAAAGATGTGTGACAGCGGCCGTCGATGTGGTTGCGGTATCATGGGTCTCGGCGATACATTAGCTATGATGAATCTACCGTACAGCATAACCAATGTCAATTCGAAATCACTTGTCAAACTTATCATGGAAACAAAGATGCGTGCCGAACTTGATGCAAGTATCGACATGGCTATTTTGTCCGGTAAGTCATTCGACGGTTACTCATCCGAAATCGAAACACCTTACAGCAACGATTTTTATGCAATGCTGTATCGAGAGTTCCCGGAACAAATGGAACGTATGAAAAAGTACGGTCGTCAAAATGTTTCGTGGAGTACAGTTGCTCCTACCGGTTCTGGTTCGATTCTTGGACAGACGACAGGCGGTATTGAACCGTTATTCATGCCGTTCTACAAACGTCGTAAAAAGTGTGTTCACGATACAGACCGTGTAGATTTCGTCGATGTGGACGGTGAAAAGTTCACGGAGTATTTTGTTGTGCATGTTCTGTTCATGAAATTCTGCGAAACAAAATTCAATGTACAACCGGACCATTGGCACAACATTACCGAAGAAGAACTGCAAGAGATGTTCAAACAATCCCCGTATTACGGTAACACCGCTCCCGAACTCAATGTGGATGACCGTATCGGTATGCAAGAACTCATACAGTATTACACATCATCTGCGATTTCTTCTACCATAAATCTTCCGGCCGAAACAACACAGGAACAGATTGCCGAAATCTATCTGAAAGCTGCAAAACACAATCTCAAAGGTGTTACGATTTATCGTGACGGTTCTCGCGGAGGTGTATTGGTTTCATCAAAACAGGAAGGGAAGTCAAACTTCTTCGAAGAAGTAAAGGCACCGAAGCGACCGGATGAACTTCCGTCAGAATTGCATCGAATCAAGTACAACGGAGATGATTACTGTGTCATCATCGGTTTGTACAATGAAAAGCCGTATGAGTGTTTCGTATGTTGTATCGATGATATGCCGGAAGATGTGAAGTTCCCGATTAAGGGAACGACTATCAAAGTTTCGTCCGGTAAGTACAACTTTGAATCTGATGAACTGTCGATTCAAGATATTCAGATTTGTGACCCTGACCAAAAGATTGCCGGATTCTTGATTTCGGACATGATGCGGCATCGCATTCCGTTGAAACGCATTATCAAAACAATCACGAAAACGGAATTTCTCGTAACGTCTTACTGGACGAAGCTATCGAAAATTATCGCTTCGTACATACCGGACGGAGAGTTTTCGGGTGAGTACTGTCCGGATTGTTGGGAACTGTACAAACAGAAAGTGCCGTTCCGTTATGAAAACGGATGCTGCATTTGCCCGAACGGACACAGTAAATGTTAATGTTTATCGAGAGTGACGGATTGATTCCGTCACTCTTTTTATCGAATCAAGAATGAAACATTTAAGTAAGTTGTTCTTAACCAGTATTGGTATGATTGCGGCCGGTTGTCCCGATATGTTCGGTATGCAACATTGCACGAGAGAACAAATCGACAAATACGAAAGACAAAAGGAACAGCAACGTCGAACAATACAAGAAAATCGTAAAAAACGAAGTATTGTCGATTTCTGTAAAGACAACTCAAAACTGTTGAGGGACGGAAAATATATACAAATTGTGTCAAGCCTCAACGGTTTGGAGTTGTACAAATCTGTAAAGACAAGTCCAAAACGAGTGTGGCAGGATTACATTTTGTATCTGTTCAATAGGAATCTCGAAGATTTGGAAAAAATCAAAGAATACATAACAAAAGAAATCGAATAAAGTATGGTGATAGCTTTGCTTACATCTGTTGCAATCGTTGCAATCTGCGTTTGTTGTTATGAAATGAACAAACGTTTGTGGGACAAGACTAACCATAACCGTATCGATTGATTAGAGTTGTGTTTTAGTTGGAGTGCGCATGTTCAAAACATGCGCACTTTTTGTTTGTCGAAATTTTATACATACATGTAAATTGCAGTATATTGAATACGTAAACAATACAAACATGATAGATGCCAAATACAATCCGGAAGGGTATAGTCCGTTAGAATATCTGTCAAAGTACATAAGCAAGTACAACCATATCACTATCGATACAAGGGACTTTTGGTATCAACCGAGATTTTCCAAATCTTACAACACCAATTCGCTGACACAACATGCGATAGAAACAATCGAAAGAGAACCGGAAAACTATCTGTATGATACCGAAGAATTACTAACAGTCATTGACAGACTTAAACAGAAAACTGGCGGTAATTGTGGTTGGAGGTATCTGCAACTGAAAGAAAAACCCAGATTTTTCAATACAGAGAATTGGATTAAGTATCTTCGAATCATTCGTGTATCAAACGGTAAATGGTTGATTTACAACCGTCACCTCAAAGAAATGGTGTTGCTTCCTAAATACTGTTTAGATGCTCGAAACATCAGATTCGAAACTCATGTTTGAAAACATAACAACAAATAACATATAAGCTATGGTTAGACAAAATTCGAATCGGTTGAAAGATTTACGCAAATCATTGGCCGATAACTGTATCTCGCAAGTGATTACCGGAGAGATTGCGATGACGTATGACGGTATTATCGGCATTGGGCCGAAACTGTTATACAACATACCACAAGACATGGAACGTTTCGTCGAAAACACAACAGGTAAAATTGTTGTCATGGGACGTAAGACATTCGAGAGCATGGGATGCAAACCGTTAAAAAACCGGTTTAACATCGTCATCTCTAAATCGATGTACCCCGAACACAAACGAGATGCTAAAACAAATACAGAATTGTTTGTTTGTGCAGACATCGCAAACGCCATCAAATTCATCGAGGGAATGTCTTTTTGGAAAGACAGACAAATCTGTATCATCGGCGGTGCTGAAATCTACAAGATGTTCGAGAACTACATCGACGAATGGCATGTAACGATTTTTGAGAACGAAAACGAACAAACACTGTTAGACCGTTTGGGTGAAGACATTAGGCCGGACATAGTGCGGTTCAAACCGTTACTTCAACTCATGAATGATAACAATCTTGCCACACGGAATGTGGATAGAATGATTCCTAACAACATACGGATTTGCTTTGCAGACTTGTATCGGTCTGAATATGAAGAGGATATGTGTTAAGCATATCCTTTTCTTGTTCGATAAATACTATACGGAAGATAATTTCGGTAAGTAAAAATAACTAAAATTTCGAAACATGAAAAAGTACATTGGTTGGAGCATCATTGCTGTTGTGATTGCCGTAATTGCTATGGGCGGTTGGGTAGTCTGGGACAGCCGAGCATATTTCAAAGATTTGTTTGAAACAAAACGTCAGAAACTCAATTTGCGTTCGGAGCAATCTGTTGATTCTCTCGTAAACGTTATAACAGAGAAAACAATTTACATCGATTCACTCGAAACTGTTTTGAGTTCGACCGGAGAACTTTCGTCAAAGAAAGAACAAATCTATGAACAAAAATTCAAAGACCAACAGCAAACAATCACGAATCTCCGGAATGTGATTGAACATCAAAACAGAATGTTAGACGAACTCCGCACTAAAAACAATTAAAAATGTCTGTTCACCAATTCAAGTGCGGTTTGTTCAAGATTGTAATAAACGCATTTTCTGACGTATCAGATTCGAAACTACGGCATCATTTAGTCGGTGAACTCATGATGTCATTTTTCCTCGTGATTTTTATGTTTGTTTTCAAAGCAATACTGTGTGAATCACATGAGGGATTATGGTTTTATCTTTCCTTACTTTGTTCGGTTTCGCTTGTGACGTTAATTGCATGGTATAAGGAATACGTCTGTTCACCGAAAATAAGAAACACGAAACCGGACAAACACAAATTTTATGATGTGTTAAAAGGAAGTGCTTCCGTTGTAGTTGTGGCAGTGGTTGTGTTTATGAACTGCCAATAATCTGATGAAAATTGTACGTCATTAAGCCAAAAGACCGACAACATCAAACTTGTCGGTCTTTTATACTATCCCAGAAAGTGCGGTATATTTAACAGATTAAAACATGACTAATGATAGTTGTAAAGTATTATATCTGTATTCCCGAAACTTATCCGTACACAATGAACTCGGACGGAGAATGTTATGAATTTTCGACATACTTCGAAGATGAAGACCCAGCAAAACTGAAACGTTCGAAGAAACGCAAACAAGAATTGTTTGACGCAATCAAAGCACTTGTAACAGAAGCAATCCGGAAAGAGTACAAACATTACTTGTGGTGGAAGTTCAACGTATTCGATGATAACGCAACATTTGTGTATGGTATCGACAATGTTTGGAACACTAAATTTTTCTCTTAAAATCGAAAACTTATGATTCTACGTGTAGTTCATCATAACGCAGACCCGGACGGAATCATGTCCGCAACACTTGCGAAATACTTGTATCGAAGAGACAATTTGCAATTTCTTGGGTTGCCCAGAAATACGACAATCGAGTTTTGTGGTTACAACTACGAAACGGAATCTCCGTGGATGAATGTCGCAAATACTGTGGAATACAAATTTGTGTTCATCGATATAACACCAACCGTTGAATGGCTGGAATCTGTGAAAGAACGTATCGCAGATAAAACGGTATCGGTACAGATATTCGACCATCACCATCTCAAATACAATGACATTCTCGAAACACATATTCCGGTTGAATATCATTTCTCGGATAGGTGGTGTGGTTCGAAAATCTTTTATGATTGGATTCATTACACATTGTGTAACGGTGACGAACAAACCGAACGTCAGATATACAATGACATCGCGTATTATCGAATACACTCTTTCGTTACTTATGTGGATTTGTACGATACATGGAAATTCGTAAACGAAAACACATACGACGAAACAAAACGCAAAGAGATAATTGCAGTGAATGAGTTCCTCAACGCATTCGTACCGGATGAAACATTCCGTAAAGTGATGTTGCATTACGATTGGGAAACTATTCTCAAAACAGGGAAAGTCTTGCTGCACAAGAAAGACACCGATTGTCTTAACCAAATCCGTAACATGTTTATCGGTGACGGTATGATTGTCATTACCGGTTCAAGTTCGTACATGATACAGGAAGCAATACAGAAATGCACTGATAAACCGATGTTGCTTTTGTTTGTAACGAAGAAAGACATATTCTCGAACGAAATCAATTTGTCATTGCGGAGTGCTGTACCAAACACGATTGACTGTGCTGTTGAGGCTCGAAAGTTCAACCCTACAGGTGGTGGTCACAAAGAAGCTGCCGGATGTACTGTGGATGTTGAAAAATTCAAAACCACACTTGAACAGGTAAAAACATTCCAGCAAGAAAACAATTTTGGTCTTGACAAATACCGTTCACGTATTGAAAAGTATTACATCGAAAATTTAACAACAAAAGTATGAAGCACACGAACCAGAAGAGATTGCTCGTCAAACAAATAATGGAACGTTCTGACGGTATTAAACCGTATATCAACAAACGAACGAGAACTGTTTCGGTATTTGGTGACGGTATGGTTGATTGGGATAGGTTCGAAATTGTAATCGAAGAAGAATTGGGTGCTTGGGATACCGATGTTTTGCAGATGATTGTGGACATGCAAAACGATTTGTCTTCGAAACTTTATACCCAAAATTCACGTCACAAAAACGCATCTCGAAAATTCAGACATAATAAAAGTCCCAGATAATTTGCATATCTCAAATATTATTTGTATATTTGTATATGCGAAAAATACACAGTGAATGCACTGACAATATTTTTAATTAACACTTAACCATTTTTACTTCGATGACCAAAGAATTGAATTACGGTACGAACGTGGAAGTTACAACCACAGACCATTCGGGGAAAGAAGAAACCATTAGCCTTGTGGTTGAACGAGAGTTGAAAGAAACTCAACCGGACAACGAAGAAACAAAATTCAATCCGTGTTTGGGATGCTACTTTTACAACAACGTTAGTGGAAATCCCCACCAATCACTGTGTAACATGAGTAGAAAAGATTACGAAAATCTCGGTACTTGTTACGGGAGAATCTTTGTTCGAAAATAAAAATCCAATTTACCTTAAACCATTTTGAAATGAAAACTGATGTTGCAAATGCAGCAAAGTCTGCAAGCACCGAACGCAAGTTCAACAACAAAAAGAATCAGGATGACAATATCGTGATTCCCAACTTTCCCCTGTACAACAAAACGTTTTTCGACGTAAAGGAAATTTTCAAAAATTACCTCACGTTTACAACGGAAAGTGAATTGCAGGAACGAATCGAAGATACTGCATTCTTGTACGAACAAGTAAAGATGACACCGGAACAGCACCGGAATATGGTACTGCAATTCTTGTACGCTCGTCACAAAATTGATGAAATGTGGCAAGATAAAAAATCCCACAACTTCATCAAGCACTTGTTCGTTGCGTTCGCAAATCCAGACAAATGTACGACAAACAAAATTAACGAAGCACAAACGGGCAATGACAAGAAATGTTCCGTTACGGGTTTCATCTGCATTTCGTCCGAGGAGATGAAAGAAGCATACGAAGTGTGGGAAAATCTGTACACAACTCTCAATCTTGCTACGGTTCCCGTAAACAAGATGCCGTCGAAAATGTTCAAGTACATGTGGGTATCTACCAACATTGATACGGTAGCTGTTTACTCATCTATTTCGAACAGAGTTATTTCGTATGCTACGTGCAGCGCACTTCGAAGCTATCTCAAAGAACTTTGTGAACGTTTCAATCCGGAAGCACTACAAATCGTGAAACGGATGATGCAGGAGAAAGGACTTCTCCCGTATTCTGGTAATAAGAAAAAGCAAGCACCGTTCCGAGTTCACATGAGCAAAATCGAAGACAGTAAGAACGGTAACATTCTTGCTTCTATTAAAGAAAAGATGCTGAAGGAACAGAAAACTAAATCGATATGAGAGCGGATTATCAAAGTATGTCGCTCGATGAGTTGCTTCGTCTTTATGATGAAGCAACTCTTTCGTATTATGGAGATGGTGAAGCCATAATGAGCGATGAAGATTTCGATGAATTACGGGAGTGGTTAGAGATGTTTCATTACGAGAATCCGGAAGTACAAAAACGTCTTAACGGTATCTTCTCGGATGAAACACAACATACAGAAACCGTATCTGATAAAACCGTCATGCTTTCGTTGTGTAAATTCAAAATGGAAAAGCATGACGCAGTTTCGAAACTGAACAAGTTTTTGGACTACCGGAAAGATTTGTATCGTGCACCGAAGTTCGATGGCATGTCGATTAAAGTAGAGATGTCTGACGGACGTATCATGAGATGTCAAACCAGAGGTGGACAGGACGTGACTAACAAACTTTCCATGCACAGACACATACAGAAATGCTTGCAAGATTTTCCCGACAAACATTTCATTCATGGTGAGTTGCTTATTCGAAAAGATGTTTTTCAACGTTATTTCAGTGACGGCGAAGAATACACATCTATTCGAAATTGTGTACCCGGTATTCTCAAAACACGAGAACCGTTCGAAATCAATGAGTTATTGGATTTCGTACCATGCACTGACGGTATCAATCCGTTAGTCAATACTTCGGTTTGGCACCGTATTGAGAATCCCTCACTTGAACTGTATCGTCTTGCATCGTATCTCGAAGAACTTCGTAAACCGGATTACCCGTATCAAGTGGACGGAGTTGTTATCGGTTACGTTGAGGAATCAGGTGTTCAGCGAATCAAGGATAACTATCCGTTGAACATCGCAGCTTGCAAGTTCCGCAACAAATCCGTTAAAACACGAGTTATCAACATTGAATGGGAACAGAAGAAAACCGGTAAACTCACTCCCATACTCATTGTGGAACCGGTGGAATATGACGGTACAATCTGCCGTAAAGCAAACGGTTACAACTTCGAAAACTTACGACTGAAACATATCGGTTTGGGTGCGGAAATCACAATTACTAAAACCGGAGACATCATACCTGTTGCGTGTGAAGTTCTGAAACGTTCTGATGATATAAAGATGCCGGAATGTGAGTACCAAAAAATCGGTAAACATCTGGTAGCTGTGGACAAAGAAGCATCGACACAGTACAAATTTGTTCTCGGACTTCGTATGTTTCAGATTGACGGTATCGGGCCGAAGATTGCGCAACAAATCGGTACTGCATGTAAATTCGATATTGTTGAACTGTTCAATCCCATGCTGAAACCAACAGTACGTGACATCATCGGTTCCGGTGCTGTTTGGGAAAAGTTCCAACATTTCTACGAAATCAAAAATCTGTATCTCGACCAACTTATCGAAATGTTACAGTTTGACGGATGCGGTAAGATTTTGTCGAAAAAGTTTGCAATGATTCTGTCTAAACAAGACATGAACACGCAAGGCATAAACAAAACCGTACTTTCTATGGTTTGTCGTGGTGAGGGATTCCAGCGAATAAACAACGCTGTCAAACAACTCGCTACATACGGTATCAAAGTTCTCAAACCTATTGCAATCGATGATAGCGTGATAACGTTCGAAATGTCGAATGCACCTGTTTCCGGTATCACAAAGGAAGAATTTGTGAAACGTCTCAAAGAAAAGATGCCGAACGCTATCCACACAACTCTGACAAAAACAACAAACTATCTCGTTGTAGATACGTTGAGTGCTACATCATCGAAAGCAAACAAAGCGCGTAAATACAATATACCGATGATAACGTATGAGGATGCGTTAGCCGGTAAAATGAAAACCACAAAAGATTCGAACTAACTAATAACAACATGAAACGAATTGCATTCCCACCGCGTACATGGATAAAATTTACTTTGAACGGTATGGTCTGTATCGGTATAACCGGTTACAGAGAGGATGAATCGTTTCTGGTTATGAATGACAAGATGTATGTTGCAGAGGTAACATGGGAACATGTTTCCAAATTCAACGTAACAAAATTGGTTTTCAAAAAAGAGGAAAAATCTGATTACGGTAAAATTCTGGGAATGTACCGATTGCCGAAAATGCTGTCATGATTCAGATACACTTCTGCAATCCCAGAAATGCAAACATTGGTCAAAATGCACGCATTTCTGGGATTTTTCATGCAAAATAGCTAACTACTTGATTCTCAACACTTTACACATGCCCGTAAAGGCCCTTTTTAGCCCTTCTGGTGAGGTCAAATCCTGAGTGAGGTGTCTATATGTCCGAAGGGTAGATAAGCGAAAAGTAATTCGTTGATTATCAATGAGTTACGGAGATGAGTTATTAAAAATTTTTAATAATAAATAAACCCCTTGATAATCAATGAGTTACAAACGCTGATTTCGACAAAACCGCCGATTGAGCGCAAAAAGAAGCTGAAAAATGCCTTTCTTGTAAACCCTTGATAATCAATAAGTTATGAGGGTCTGAATCTCTCGAAAATGTCGGCAGAAAGACCGGATTATCATGTTTTGAGATAGACGTTTTCGAATGTAAACCGGTGTATTATAACTTTATGTTGTTTTGCAATATATTTTCATGTGAGAAATGAGATGTTAATTTTCTCATGCAATCCCAAAAAGTAGAACACACTAAAATTTTGAAAGTTATATGGTTTCACATTCTTTTCAACCGTCAGAAGCAAACGTACTCTCGAAGATAAACGAAGGGTACACAACATTCGATGAACTGAAATCACAAGTAGGTTTTTCGGAGAAAACTCTCAATCAAGTTTTGGAAAGTCTCATTTCCAAACACATATTGGAATACAACAAATCAACGCAAACTTACGGTTACACGGTTCCCGTAAACGGCGAGAAAATTATTCTCGACGGTAACTTGTTGCTTCCGTGTACTGTACTGCGTTATCCCACATACACTTTGGTTGGTCGTGGTCTGTGGTACAAGTTTCCGGCTGATTTCGACATCAACAGAATTATCTGGAATGTGAAACTTCCCGACACAAAAAACACTTCTCTCGTACAACTCATAACCGAATCTGTTATGAAAGAGAAGAAAGCACGTATCGTTCAGCTACCGGAATACAAGAATCTCGTAAACAAACTTGTACCGTATTCTGAAAACGTGATGTTCAAAATAAATGTGGTCGGAGAAGAAGTAACGGATGTATCAATTATGTTCAAGAAACCGTTGTCGGTTGCAACAGAATCGATACGTGTCGAGTTCCGGGGAATGTTTGTTCGTTCCGAAATCAAAACAGATGAATTGATTAACGAACTTCGCAAGGCAGTAGGAGAACGGAATTTCAAAAATATTCACGTCAATCGAATTTATTCGTTGTCTGATTTCATCTTCTCCAACAACGAAATCCCATACGCATTCAATCCGCAAACACGTACACTTTCGTATGCAAAGATAACCGGAATACGTGGTTGCATCGAGATAACATATTATGACATGGACGTAAACGGCGACATCGAAAAAACTAACGTAGAGAAGTTCGAAGACAGCAATGCCGGTATCGGTAAGTTACGGGAGTTGTTTGAGAAATACGCTCGTAAGATTGTCGAAGCCGAAGATTTCATGGTAGAGTAATCACATCAAAAACGTTAGTAGTATGTCACAAAGTATGTTAGAATCTCGATTGAAATTCGAATACGAAAAACAAACAGATTGTCCGATACCGTTGTTCGAAAAATTCATGCAGAATTTGACAACGGAATTAACCGACATCATCAATGAAAATTCAGCAGATGATACCGTAGAAAATGTGGAAATGCTTTTCACAGAAACCGGATTCATTGTGGGAAATACAGTTTATTGCTGTCTCGACGAAGAAAATGAATGTGTGAAATTCAAGTTTCTCGGAGACATTTCAACCGGTAATGATACGGTTAAACTCGCTTGCGGAATCTTCAACAACATAAACAAAGTCACAGCATTGGTGATGCAATACTGTGATTTCCTGAACAAAAATTCTTCGGTCAATGCAGATGTTCCGTACATCGTAGTAGATAAAGCACTGAAATTTCTGACAGACAAAAACAACATCGGAAAAACATGCAAATTCCGGTTGCCGTTGGATGAAAGAATTTACGAACTTAAATCGGTTGCAAAACTTACGGAAGTTGTATTGCGTCTCACCATCAAAACTTCGTATCTCATCGAATTTGAGATTCAGAACTTCTTCAACAAAAACGAGAAAACGTACTACGAAGATTTGGTAAAGGGAGAAGTTTCGACAAACAACATCGAAACGTTCATCAAGGAATTGTATTACAACGGTAGATTAGTGAATTATGGAAGATAGTGCAACAACCACAATGAATCCGGATGCGTTTACGTTTTTTGACGAAAACGAAACGGATATGACCGATGCGCAAAAGATAGAGTGCATCAAAGAATCGATACGTTCTTTTCTCAAAGAATATCCGATGATACGTGCAACCGATACGCTTGTGTTGGTTGTGTTTCAGGCATTGAAAAATATGCTTGTCGATAAAATCCGGTTTGTTGCTGTCGAAGCACCAACGGGAAGCGGCAAATCAGTTATCGGATATTGCATGGCGTATTGTTTCAACTACTGTTTGCATACCATTTACGGTATGGATGGTTCATCATATTTGCTGACATCTTCGAAAATGTTGCAGAAACAAATTCAAGAAGATTTCAAACGGTTTTCGTTCGGTGAAGACTATGCAATGTTGAAAGGAACAGCGAACTATCCGTGTACGTACATGTATTTCGAACAGTTAGCGGCAGAACGTTCTAAACAGAAATTGCTGGGTGCGGCAGCTTCCGCATTTGCTTCGTCACAGCAATCCACAGTCAAACCGGATAAATCTACGATTACATCGTATGACAAACGGTATTGTATCGGTTGGGATGCGGACAGGAAAAACTCTCTTGCATGTTTCCCGACATGTCAATACATCGTGAAGCGCAAAGCTGCATCGGACGCTATGTGCGCAAATCTCAACTACTCGTATTTTCTAACCGTACTCAATGCGTCAATGAATCCGTATTTTGCTATGCGGAATTTAACCATAGCTGATGAGGCACATCTCATACCGGACATTGTTTGTAACATGTTCTCATTTGAGATAAGTGCTGCGACAGCAAGACGTGTCGGTAAAGTGTTGAGGGAGATTCGAGACACAAACAGCAAAGACCTTATGTGGGGCAGTGATGCCGATAGGGATGTGGAAATGCACTTACAATTTTCCAGACTTATAACGGAAGTAGATGAGTGGGACACGTTGTTTTTACGAAGAAACACTACTTTACCGGAACTAATCGAATATGTTCGGTGGTGTAGTGATGCGAAGAAAACAATCGTTTCATGGAACAAAAACGTCACACCCGAATTTAAGCTGAAAATGGGTGGGTTTATCGGTAAATTCGGTGAAGAAGAAACAGATGCACCGTTCCCGAAACCTGTCGAACTCGAAGAACTTGCATCACGACCGAATGATGTATTCATGAAATACGATGAATCATCAAAGTACGGAAAATATATTGTTCGGGATTTGCAGGAACGTGAATTGGTACGTAACAAATTTCTTTCGAAAACACAATTCTGTTTGTTCTTGTCTGCAACCTTAGGGAACACAGACCAATACGGTGAACTTCTCGGTATCAGACCGGACCAATATAAGTCATATCGCATGGAACCGACTTTCGATTACAGTACGTCACCGATTTACCAATGTAATTGTGGTTGGCTCACCTACAAGAATTTCAGTGACAATATCGATAACTGTTTGGATGCAGTGTTGTATATTTGTCATGTACTGCATCCGGACGAGAAAGGAATTATACACACTTCGACATTCTCTAATGCAGAATTGCTGAAAGAGAAAATCTTCGATTACATGTACAAATCTGATAACGGTAAATTTCCGGGCATTCAAGCATCGAGATTCAGATTCTACCGAACACCGCAGGAAAAAGATGCGTGCGTGAAAGAGTTGAAACAATCCCAATTACCGCTTGTCATTGTCGGCCCGTCATTGTATGAAGGTCTCGATTTGAAGTATGACGAAGGACGTTTCAATATATTGCTGAAAGTTCCATATCCGGGAATCGATGACTATGTGCGTGCGAAAATGGAACGCATTCCGTTTTGGTACGAACGTGTCACGATTGAAAAAACCATACAAGCAATAGGACGCACCAATCGTGCAGTAGATGACCGAAGCACGACATATCTGATAGACAGCACATTTTCGAAAATTGCACCGAAAATGCTGGGGTCTAAAATACAAGAACGTCTCGAACGAAAATATCTTGAAGTGCCGCAAACCAATAATAAACCGAAAAAGATGTATTCATTTGAAGCACAGAACACAACTCAAAACACATCTGTTGATGATTTGTGGGGAGATGACCTACCATTTTAATACCGGAAACTTATGTTAAGAAACTTGATACATCGTTTGCATTACCGTATTTGTGATTTGTGGCTCGATTTCAAAATGGTTATTGTGCATTTGAAACAATGGAACTGCAAACACAAATACAAGTTTGTACGCAGAATACAGTATGATGCAGAAACTGGATATAGTATGGTACAACGTGTCTGCACGAAATGCGGGAAGATAGATTTCAAAACCAACAGAGTTGCAAAGAACTACGGGAGAATCAACAAGAATTTACCCCGTTGGCATCATAACATTTAAGGTATGGAAAAAGACATCCAAATTCGAAAACTCGTTTGTTTGTTGGAAGACGAAAACGGAGATTCGTATTGCGTTAGTTTAGATGAAGAACATCAAGTATTCGCACAACTAATAGCTGGTATGTGTTCGAGAGTGAAACCGATAATGCCAATAGAACCTGTGACTATAAAAGTTGTTAGGAAGAAATCATGAAAGAAGAAACCGGCTTAAAGCCGGTTTTTCTTTGTTTGTGATTTTAATTGATTGAGTTCTTTTCGAAGTTGTTTCACTTCTTGTTTGAGTGCTTCTATCAGTGCTAATTCCAATTCCCTGTAAGCAATCGAAAGATAACCGTTTTTGTCTTCTTGAACAAAATCCGGTGCAATTTCTTGAACTTCTTGTGCGATGTAACCTATCTTGTGTTCTTCGGTATCTTTGTGGATGTAACTTTTCAATTTGACATCGAGAAGTCCTTTGGGAACTATGTATGATTTGATATTTTTCTTGTATCGTTTATCAGATGTGAAGTAAATATCTGTTACCCCACGTATATAACCGCCTACTTTGTCAATGCTACTTTGAGAAAAACCTAATTCAATAGAATTTGTGTTCGCGTTAAAATCAACATAGAAAAATCTTGACCATTTATTTGCTGCGTTTTGAAAACCATTGATATAAGATTTGTTTGCATTGTATAATGAGGCTAACCTTACTATATTTGAATTATCATATAATGCATAAAGTTCTCCCAGATTAGCGTAACTTGCATCTCTTATGTTACCAAAACACAAACCTCTTTCTCTTGTTCTTAGTTGTGTGGTTTCATCTAACAAAACCATTAAAGGTTGTGTTGTACGTAAATTTTGTGTCAGTTCCAAAATTTTTGTGCCCGCATAATTTTTCCCCAACAGATTAAAACCATAATCAGTAGGTTCGAGCAAATGGGCAAAATCACCGGAATTATCTTCAACAAGAATACCGTTGCTCCCTACATCTACTTCGATTTTACCTGTATCTGTTAAAAAATTTGATGCTTTGCTATGAAAATATTGTTCCGAATCAAGCGAGCCATCACCTTTAAGGAAGTGTGCATTTGTACCATTAGAAGTAATAAATTTTAATGCTTGGACACTACATGTAGCACCAGCACCATTATAGAAAATATATCTGGTAATCGGATTGGTAAGATTTTCTGATGTTACAGATTTGTAGTTGAACAATACGTTTAAACTTGAACCGTTTCCATAATCTGTCGGAAGAAAACGCCATTCGTTATTTGCATAACGTGTCATAGTTTCGGTTTTCTTCACGTAATTGCTCATCACAAGATTACCGGAATGCCAAATTATATTTTCTTTCCAAACAAGATTACCGGAAACATCTGTCGTAAGAATATTTGAATTTTTTTCTCTCGCCATATCAAGTATAGTTATATTGATTTCGATATAATTTTTCAAGATATTTATCAACATTCATCAGGAAGATGATATTCATTTTTGTTTCGATGACTTATCAATATCAAGTCTATGCAATATATGTGACGTGACAAAACAAAACGTTATGGCAAATTTACCACAAATCATAGGTGATATTCCTGTTCATTCGATGCGTAAATTCTTTGTTCAAGTAAAGGAATTGCATTCGAACATCATCAAACGAAAAGAAATCACGGAGAATCTGGAAAGTCTCAAAAATGATTTCAATACAGAATCGTCAGCACAAGCAAATCAAGTATTGGAAATGTTGTGCAATCTCAAATACACAAAAACACTTGTGCTTATGAACAACTATTTCACAACCATAGAAATAGATTTGATGAATGAACGAATAGTGTTTGTTCGAAAAGACAAGAATGTTACCGAAAATTTCAAACTGTCTGATTGTATCGAAGAAACACAAGACATCATAAATGATTATGGAAATTACTCGCAAGAAAAGTGGGAATATCACAGAAACTTTTTCGAATACTATTCGATTTACGCAAGTAATTTACTGTTCATTCGTGGTGTTATTTGTGAATTTGTCAAAGAAACAAAATTCATCGAAAACCGTCTGAACATTTATAAAAACATAGTATGGAGCGAACAATTAAAACAAATGCAGAAATGAATCGAGAAATCAAAACAAATACAGAACGAGCAAACGCATTCTTGACATACATAACGCCTACAACCGAACAAATTTCGAGATTGCGTGATGTAGCACTTGACTACACAAACAAAACAAAGAAAGCAATCAAACTTCTGATGGATGTTTCGAATCAAAATTGTTTTGAAGACAATGAAATACCGGAAGAAGATTACACGAAATGGGATGAGTTTCGCGTAGAAATGCTTTCGAGACTTCATATTTTTTCATACAAGTATGGGTATGAATCGTTCGAAATTATGTCCGAAACGCAAAGGTTCCGGTTTTTGTCTGGCAACAAAACAGAACATACGGAAAATTTCGCAGACAAGTGTTTCGACCCTCGTTATTTTGCCTATGTAATGTTGGCAAATCACATGTATCGTGATGATGTGGAAACATTGATACATACCCTCGAAAAGAGAACAGAATCTATCGGAACACTGATAGACAATTTGCGCATAATCAAAAATAATGAATGACGTAATCACACCAACCATAATCGGGCCGAAAAAGATAGTTTCGTATTATAAATCCGGAGACCCCACACGAGACAAAAGTTGGGTTAATAAACTTACAGACATAAACATCATAAGAACCAAACGTATAACGGATGAGTTCATCGATATATGTCTGAAAAACAAGCATCGGATTTATTTGCATGTAGAAATATCCGGTATGGGACAAACTATTTTTGAACCGAATATTCCTTCTGTAAAACAAATACGAGACAAGATTATCGAATTGATAAATCGTGGTTTCCCACAAAAACAGATACTTATTGTCATCAACCCTATACTGCAAAATGATAACGGATTGAATGCGCTTAAATTGCTTTTACGCATTTTTACCGAGTTCAAACCGTTGTACGTTCGTAGAATGCGATTCAAACTTTTGCCGTACAGAGAAATCGATGACAAACCGGGAAAATTCACGATTGCAAACAACAATATTTCGAAACGTCCCGAAGTGCGCCAGAAGATACACATGTATCTGTTCAAAAATCCGTCATTCTTTCGAGATTACTGGAATCTTGTCAATAAATACAGGGGTGTTGTACAGATTGATACCGGAGATGAACCGCTTATTGGTATTACAGAACTGATGGCGTTCGGTCTTAATAACAAAAATGACGATGGAACACCGATTATCCCATACGAAAACGGAAATCGTTCCAAACCGTTAGTTAATGTTATTTCTGCACGCAATCCGGTACGTTGTCAAAACCGTTGTTTACTTTGCCCGTTCAGATTTTGACGATTTATAACCGTCAAAAATCAACACTACATTGTTCACTCTGCCTGAAGGGGATGTCTCACACAGTGAGCATCCCTTTTTATTGAAACCTGTGAAAAATTTCTTGCAAAAAATTTGCTTTGTCCGGTTTTTCTTCTTATATTTGTAGTACAAGAAAGGACAAAAGAAATCTGTTGAGTGAAAAATATTTCAAGAAAAATTCATGATTTCGAATTTTTGCCTTATAGACCGGAAAAATTTGAGTTAGATATTTCACAACAGATAACAAAGAGTTTGAACATGGAAACTGAAAGACAACCAGACGCGATAAATCTTTCGGAAATTGACTGGAACAAACTTTCAGTTTCCGAATTTAGAAGTCTCTCGAAAAAATTCGAAGAACGTGATAAATTACTCAAATCACAGAAAGTTCGAAAGAAACGAGACAACGGAGAAATGCGGGTTATCAAAATCGACAATGTTCCGTACCAAGTCAAAAATACTTTGGTAAAGAAACTGAAATCGATGAAATCCGATAAAGCGAAACAGAAAATTTTGGATTCAATCCGAAAAACGCATCAACCTATCGAAAATATATAGGTCACAACAAGCAACACATAACCATAATTTACATAATCATTAACTTTCAAAAATCATTCTGTTATGTCAGAAAAAGTACAGAACGCAGAGGTTGCCGAGAAGAAGCCCCGCGTTAAAAAGGAACTCACCGCAGAAGACATCAAGGCAATCGTAGCCGCAGCCGACGTTATCGAGGCTATGGGTGTATCGGCCCAGTTTGCTAACCTGTTGGCTCTCGCCCGCAAGTGGAACGGAACCGATGAGGAAACTCTCGCCGCAGCAAAGACCGCTTGCATCGAAGCTATGGGCGGTTCGGCAGCTCTCAAAGACTACATCGACGGTGGTTTCGCCGCTGACGTTGAGGCTCTGGCCGGTGTGACCAAGCTGGCTTCGACGCTGAACAGCATCCGTTCGTTCTACGCTCGTCGCAAGGCCGTTAAGCGTATCAAGTACGTGAACGTGAACATCAAGACCGAGAACGGACCGGAAATCTTCAAGGTGAACGTTGAGGCTCTGAACGAGGCCAAGAAGATTGCTTCGCAGGACGAACGTCGCGAGTACCTGTTGAATCATCCCGACACCATCAAAGATTCTGTCGAGAGTTTCTAACACAAAAATCTCTCGAAAGAGAGTAAACTAATCGAAAACCGGTTCAGTATCAGGTGGTTTGCAATACTGAACCGGTTTTCTTTTGTTTGGGTACGTGGCCAAATTGGTAAGGCATCTGACCGTTAATCAGAAAATTGGTGGTTCGAATCCGCCCGTTCCCGCAAACTGTAAAACAGTGTTAAAATGGACACAAACAAATTCTTACAAGAATTACGGTCGGAACTTAAAGATTCCGGTTTCATACCGTTAACCAAAGATAACAATTTCGATAAAGCATACGTGTTTTTCAAAGACTTTGCAATCGAGAATGATTCAGTCGAAGAGATTAAAGATGCACACAAAACACGTTTGATTGTCGATATTGGTGTTATCAAACCGAACAAACCCGAACCCGAAATCGAAGTAGTTGCGAAGAATATTTACGCAAACGGTCAGGAATCACAAGAATCAAACGTTTTAATTCCTGCATCTAACATTTTCAAATCGAAAAATTTCGGCGTTGATTTGTGGGGAATGATTCTGTCAGAATTTCTGAAAGTTCAATAGAGATTGTGATACATACTTTGTACATATAATCGTACAGAGTATGGACATCAAAGAATACGTTGCCAGACTGTTTTTGGAAGGTTTCTACGTTTATCCTAAACCTTTTCAATACAAAATGATTCGAGAAAAGGGTGACAAAATTACAGTTGTTGATTTGTTGAATTTTCCCGATGTGAAATATACGGAAAGGTGTCAGAGTGGTCGATTGAGGTAGTCTTGAAAACTATTGGCCGTAACAGGTCCGGGGGTTCGAATCCCTCCCTTTCCGCTTTTCTACTTGCAAATAATATTTGGGAAGAAAAAATATTAAAAATTTCTTGCTCAATCCTTATATTTGCACTATCTTTGCAGTAGATATAACACGCAAGTAAGTTGCGTATGATTGAGGTATGGTGTAATGGTAACACTCAACTTTTTGGCAGTTGCATTGTAGGTTCGAATCCTTCTACCTCAACAATTAACAAATATATGTTGAAATATCAATTACCGCCCGAATCTGAATTGCGCAATGTGTGTGCTGAATCTCATTCGATGAAAGAAGCAATGCGAAAATTGGGGATTGGTTTTACAACTCCCGGTTTGAACAGAAAAAGTCTGTTGCGCAAAATAGATGAGTACGGTATTGACATTAAACATTTCACTGACATAAATCGAACATGATTTGTTTTGATTTGTCGATGAAATAATGGGATGCTGAAATGGCGGAACCGGTAGACGCGCAGCACTCAAAATGCTGTTTCCCAAAGTAAGTAAGGGTTCGAATCCCTTTTTCAGCACAACAAAACCATCACGTTTGCGTTTTACGTAAATAATCCAGCTGGTTTTTAATAGACTTCT